>Ga0310345_10000379_pt1 | contig 70875 bp, 74 predicted proteins | sample HC15DNA20500_MG_FD_204667 | JGI IMG/M metagenome (GOLD analysis project Ga0310345, IMG submission 204667) | Marine microbial communities from station ALOHA, North Pacific Subtropical Gyre - HC15-DNA-20-500_MG | ecosystem: Environmental > Aquatic > Marine > Oceanic | place: Pacific Ocean: North...
TTCCCGCACAAAAGAGCTTTACAACCCTAGGGCCTTCATCACTCACGCGGCATGGCTGGATCAGGGTTGCCCCCATTGTCCAATATTCCCCACTGCTGCCTCCCGTAGGAGTTTGGGCCGTGTCTCAGTCCCAATGTGGCTGATCATCCTCTCAGACCAGCTACTGATCGTCGCCTTGGTGAGCCGTTACCTCACCAACTAGCTAATCAGACGCGGGCCGATCTTTCGGCGATAAATCTTTCCCCGTAAGGGCTTATCCGGTATTAGCACAAGTTTCCCTGTGTTGTTCCGAACCAAAAGGTACGTTCCCACGCGTTACTCACCCGTCTGCCGCTGACGTATTGCTACGCCCGCTCGACTTGCATGTGTTAAGCCTGCCGCCAGCGTTCGCTCTGAGCCAGGATCAAACTCTCAAGTTGGACTTGAAACTTTAAACCGGCTGATCACAACGTTTGACGAGGTCCCACCATTGTTAGCCGAAGCCAACATGCTGTCTGCGATTCACATCGCTGACAACGATGGTGTAACCTTTAAAACGTGTACCGCCGAAGTCTTTCGTCCGGTCCCAACCAACTGAAAAACCGAAGTTTCCCAATCTGCCGAGACCCGCAAGGACTCCGCCGTCCACGTTTCTCTTTCTTCATCTTTACTTGTCAAACAGCCCGAAACCCGAGGGTTTCACTCGCCCGTGGCCGGGCGAAAAATCTTTCGGTCTCCACTTAAAGAGACCCTGCAACCTATCCGACGCCGAATGACAACCGACAACTATCGGCTGTTTGTTCACTCGTCTAGGAGAGGAGCTTGACAGGCGCGGAAGCTTGCCTGGGCTGTGGGCCCCGGCGCCGCCGCGCTCAGTGGTCGGGTTATAGGCCCTGCCGTCTGAGCTTGTCAACGCCCATGTCAAAAAATCGTCGCAACGCACCCAAGAAAATCGAATCGCTGAGAAGTCCTGATTTATCAGGGGTTCGCGCCGTACTTGAGCCACATTCCTGCGACGTCCTGCACAGGAAATATGCCTTGGCCGGACAAATACCAGTATAGTTTGGCTGGTCAGGTTGAAAGATTCGGCGATGACTTTGGCGATGACTTGGGATCGTCGCCTGACTTGGGATGAAAAACACCGACGAGTTGCGCGACATTGACGTCAGGCCCGTTTCGCCAGCACCTTGGCGCGCGACAAAAACGACAGTGACGGCAAAATAACCAGACGCTATTGGCTCGAAGCTGTCCCACCTTGGGATGTGGGCCGCACGACCGGCGAACTGGAAGCTCGTTGAGCGACGACCGACGACGACACTGACGACGACTTGGACTTGCTACGAGAAGACTTGCGGGGGGAAGGCAGTTTTGAACCACGGGACGTCACGCGGGGGCAATTACGGGCGTGCCGGGATCATTGATCTCGGTCACGAGCCACCGCTGTCAGTTGACGGTTCGGAAGCCGCTGTCATCGACCGCCGCCGCGTCTCCGTACAGTGGTTTAGCGGCACGATTCTCACCGGTCTGTGCGGCGCGGCTTTGATCGGCGGCGCCGTTTTCGCGTCGCTCGACGGCGAAATGACCTTCGCCAAGGTTCCTGAGCGCGTCGAAGGCGCACTGCGCGGCGCATTCGGCGCCAATGACAAGGGCGCCGTCGCACGCAAGAGCGATCGCCTTCCGCCCCCCAGCGATTCGGCCGCCGCGCGCCAGGTGATTCGCGTTTCGACAGCCGTGCGCGCCGGCGGACGCGACGTGATGCGGGTACGCCCGTTCGTCCGCATTGCCGGCAACCTGTCGCTGACGACCAGCGATCTTTCTGCCAAGGTTCCCGCCTTCAACGCCCAGCGCATGCTGACCGATGTAGGCACGGCCGCCCCTGCGGACGGCGACGATTCGCAAAATCCCAATGCCGCCGAGCCGGATGCCGAAGTCTCGTTTGTAACGCGCGACCTCGCCCAGGTGCTTCCCCGGGCCAAGATCGCCGCCAGTGTGGCGATCGACGAGGTGCTGCTGCGGGTGCGCGACGCTTCAAGCTGGCGCGGCAACAGCGCCGTCAAATATGCGTCGACCATGCCGACCGATCTCAAGATGGCCTACGCCGCGGAAGGCACGCCGGACCCCTATGCCGGCTTCGAGACCCGCGTGGTGCCGGAAAACGTGACACTGCTGCCGAAAACCAAGGATCAGATCACCGGCGGCAACCCCTCCAGCGAAAAAATCCACATTGTCAAAAAGGGCGACACCGTGCAGTCGATCCTGCGCGATCTGGGCGCCAGCCCCGGCGAAGCCCTCGCCATCGCCAACAATCTCGGCGCGCGCGGCCGCGACGGCGGTTTGAGGGAAGGCCAGAAGCTGCGCATCATGATGGCGGGCACCGGTCCCGGACTTCAACGCCAGCAGCCGGTCCGGGTGATCGTCGCCAACGAAACCACGATTGAAGCCGTGGCCGCACTTTCGGATCTCGGCAAATACGTCGCCGTCGATCCCCAGAGCTTCAACACCGTCACCGAGACCGCGAACACGAATGACGATGACGACGATGATGACGGCACCGGCGTGCGGCTCTACCAGAGCATTTACGAGACCGCGCTGCGCAACAAGGTTCCGGCGACCGTCATCGAGGACATGATCCGCATCTACTCCTACGACGTCGATTTCCAGCGCAAGGTCCAGGCTGGCGACTCGTTCGAGGTGTTCTTCGCCGGCGAAGACGAGACACCGGTCAACAACGAAAAGACCGAAGTGCTCTACGCCTCCCTCACCGTCGGCGGCGAAACCAAGAAATACTACCGCTTCCAGGCGCCGGACGATTCCATCGTCGACTACTACGACGAGACCGGAAAGAGCGCGAAGAAGTTCCTGGTCCGCAAACCCGTCAGCAACGCCATCATGCGCTCCGGCTTCGGCGGCCGACGCCATCCAATTCTCGGCTACACCAAGATGCATACCGGCGTGGACTGGGCGGCTCCTTACGGCACGCCGATCTTCGCATCGGGCAACGGCGTGATCGAAAAGGCCGGATGGGAAGGCGGCTACGGCAAATATATCCGCGTCAAGCATCCGAACGGATACGAAACCGCCTACGGTCACATGACCGCGTTCGCCAAGGGCATGGAGCCCGGCAAGCGCGTGCGGCAGGGCCAGGTGATCGGCTTTGTCGGCTCGACCGGCCTGTCCACCGGCGCGCACGTGCACTACGAAATTCTGGTCAACGGCCGCTTCGTCGATCCGATGCGCATCAAGCTGCCGCGCGGCCGCTCCCTCGAAGGGCCGATGCTGGCGAGCTTTGAAGCCGAACGCGACCGGCTCGACGGCATGATCAGCAACCGTCCCGGCGTCAATCGTCCGCAGCCGCAGGCCGCCAAGGGCCAGAAGACGGCGCAGGCCAACGACCGCTAATTTCACAACAATATTTTTCGTTTAAAGCAACGCATGCCGTCTGCATCGCGCGTGGGATGCAATGCTGGTTTTGATTGCCAGGCAAAGCGACGCGACTCCCTGCACAAGACTTAAAAGCAGTCGGGAGGCTATCGCCATGATCCATGGGTTTGTCGCCTCCGCGGCTCATGGCCGGGCCTGTCACGGCTATCCCGACGAATAGGGCATTGTGCCCAACCCATCGGGATCACCGGGACAGCGGAGCGACACCGTTTTTCGAACGGCTATGCCCCGTGATGACAGGGTGCGCAGTCCTTAGTTCAGCTTGCTCTTCGGCACCGGCGGCATCTCGCTATCGATCTTTGCAAGCTGACCGTTGAAGGTCAGACCCGCATCGGTCGCCGAGACCGCGACGTTTTCACCGTCATGGATGCGGCCGGACAGGATCATTTCCGCCAGCGGGTCCTGCAACGCGCGCTGGATCGCACGCTTGAGAGGACGCGCGCCGTAAGCCGGATCCCATCCCTTCGCCGCCAGCCAGTCGCGCGCCTTGTCATCGAGCGTCAGCGTGATCTTGCGATCCGCGAGCAGCTTCAGCAGCCGCCGCATCTGGATATCGACAATGCGGCCCATCTCGGTCCGCTGCAGCCGATGGAACAGGATGATTTCGTCGATACGGTTGAGGAATTCCGGACGGAAACTCGCCCGCACCACCGCCATCACCTGATCGCGCACCGCCGACGTATCCTCGCCCTCTCCCTGGCTGACCAGAAATTCGGAGCCAAGGTTCGAGGTCATGATGATCAGCGTGTTGCGGAAATCGACAGTGCGGCCCTGACCATCGGTCAGGCGGCCGTCGTCGAGCACCTGCAGCAGCACGTTGAACACATCAGGATGCGCCTTCTCGATCTCGTCGAACAGCACCACCTGGTACGGCCTGCGCCGCACCGCTTCGGTGAGCGCGCCGCCCTCGTCATAGCCGACATAGCCCGGAGGCGCGCCGATCAGCCGGGCAACGGAGTGCTTCTCCATGTATTCGGACATGTCCATGCGCACCAGCGCCGTCTCGTCGTCGAACAGATATTCGGCGAGCGCCTTTGTCAGTTCGGTCTTGCCGACGCCGGTCGGGCCGAGGAACATGAACGAGCCGATCGGCCGGTTCGGGTCCTGCAGGCCGGCGCGCGAACGCCGCACCGCAGTCGATACCGCGCTGACAGCTTCGGCCTGGCCGATCACGCGCTCTGCAAGCTGCAGCTCCATCTTGAGCAGCTTCTCGCGTTCGCCTTCCAGCATCTTGTCGACCGGAATGCCGGTCCAGCGCGACACGACCTGCGCAACATGGCTGGACGTGACAGCCTCTTCGAGCACGACGTTGCCGGCCTTCTCGCTTTCTTCCAGCGCCTTCAGCTTCTTTTCCAGTTCGGGGATCCGGCCATAGGCGAGTTCGCCCGCCTTCTGGAATTCGCCGCGACGCTGCGCGTCGGCGAGTTCCTGGCGCGCCTGCTCCAGTTCGCTCTTGACCTTCTGGGCATTGGACAGCTTGTCACGCTCCGACTGCCACTTCGCTGTCAGTGCAGCGCCCTTCTCCTCAAGGTCGGCCAACTCCTTCTCGAGCCGCTGCAAGCGATCCTTCGACGCCGAATCGGTTTCCTTCTTCAGCGCCTCCTGCTCGATCTTCAGCCGCACGATCTCGCGATCGATGTTGTCGAGCTCTTCCGGCTTGGAATCGATCTGCATCTTCAGCCGCGCCGCGGCTTCGTCGATCAGGTCGATCGCCTTGTCCGGCAGAAAGCGGTCGGTGATGTAGCGGTTCGACAGCGTTGCCGCAGCCACGATCGCGGAATCCGTAATGCGGACACCGTGATGCAGCTCGTACTTTTCCTTCAGGCCGCGCAAGATCGACACCGCGTCTTCGACGGTGGGCTCGGAGACGAACACCGGCTGGAAACGGCGGGCCAATGCGGCGTCCTTCTCGACATGCTTGCGGTATTCGTCGAGTGTGGTCGCGCCGATACAATGCAGTTCGCCGCGCGCCAGCGCGGGCTTCAGCAGGTTGGACGCATCCATCGCGCCATCGGCTTTTCCGGCGCCGACCAGCGTGTGCATCTCGTCGATGAACAGGATGATCTGGCCGTCCGAGCTGGTGACTTCCGAGAGCACAGCCTTCAGCCGCTCCTCGAACTCGCCGCGGTACTTCGCACCTGCGATCAGCGCGCCCATGTCGAGCGACAGCACCTTCTTGTCCTTGAGACCTTCCGGGACGTCACCGTTGATGATGCGCAGCGCGAGGCCTTCGACGATGGCGGTCTTGCCGACGCCGGGCTCGCCGATCAGCACCGGATTGTTCTTGGTCCGGCGCGACAGAACCTGAATGGTGCGGCGGATTTCCTCGTCACGGCCGATCACCGGGTCGAGCTTGCCGTCATGCGCGGCCTCGGTCAGGTCGCGGGCATATTTCTTCAGTGCGTCATAGGCGTTTTCCGCCGACGCGCTGTCAGCGGTGCGGCCCTTGCGCAGGGCGTTGATCGCAGCATTAAGATTCTGCGGCGTGACGCCGCCTTTGGCGAGCAGCGCGCCCGCGTCGCTGTCCTTGTCGGCCGCGAGCGCCTGAAGCAGCCGCTCAACGGTGACGAAGCTGTCGCCGGCCTTCTCGGCCGCCTGCTCGGCGGCATCGAAAGCGCGCGCCGTCGCCGGGGCCAGGTAAACCTGTCCCGCTCCTGCGCCTGACACTTTCGGCATTTTCGCCAGCGCATCCTCGGTGGCCTTCAGGATCGCGCGCGAATTGCCGCCGGAGCGATCAATCAGACCGCCCGCAAGACCTTCGCTGTCGTCGAGAAGCACTTTCAGGATATGCAGGGGCGTGAATTGCTGATGGCCCTCACGCATGGCCAACGTCTGTGCCGACTGGATGAATCCCTTCACACGGTCGGTATATTTTTCAATGTTCATTTCGGGTTTCCCTCAGCCTGCCATTGTCCGCCCCGAAGGCACGGATATTAGCATCTTCAATGGGGTTCCGCCGCCGGCATTGACGTTCCTCAACCCGTGGCGGGGACCGGCGTTGCACCGGCCTGAGCGTCATGTGGGAACTGCGGCGCGCCTGTGAAAGAGGCAGGGCTGAAAATTCGGCGAAAGTGGCGGGAAGCCGCGAATCCACCTAAGAACCGGGAATGACAAACACCACCGCAACCCTCCAGAGCATCTATCGCTATCCCGTCAAAGGCCTGTCGCCGGAATTGCTCCCGAATGTCGCCTTGCAGGCAGGCCGAACCTTGCCCGCCGACCGCCGCTACGCGATCGAGAACGGCCCGATCGGCTTCGAGCCTGCCAATCCGAAGTATTTTCCGAAAATCCGTTTTTTAATGCTGATGCGGAACGAGCGTCTCGCCGGACTTCAGACCCGGTTCGACGACGCCAGCAATACTCTGACGATCGAGTACAACGGCGCGGAAGCCGCGCGCGGCAATCTGGAGACCCCGGAAGGGCGCGCGGCCATCGAGACGTTCTTCGCGGAGAATTTTTCGCCGGAGTTGAAGGGGCCGCCGAAGGTCCTCTCTGCTCCCGGTCACAGCTTTTCGGACGTCGCCGCCAAGGTGGTGTCGATCATCAATCTGGCCAGCGTGGCCGCCATTGAGACCATCGTCGGCCAGCCAGTCAATCCGCTGCGCTTTCGCGGCAATCTCTATGTCAGCGGCTGGCCCGCATGGCACGAGTTCGATCTCTTGGAAAAAGAACTGACGATCGGCGATACGCGGCTCAAGGTGATCAAGCGGATCGTCCGCTGTGCCGCCGTCAATGTCGATCCGATCACCGCAGAACGGGACCTGAATATCCCGCACGCACTGATGCAAATGTTCGATCACGCCGATTGCGGCGTCTACGCCGAAGTGATCGCCGGCGGCACGATTGCCGCCGGCGATACCATCACAGAACTCAACTCGACGGCATGACGTAGGCGTAGACCCGCCCACGCGAATAGGTGGCCTCGGCGACGCGGTGGCCATGGTTGCCCGAGATCACGATCGGATTGCCCTTGGGGTCGATGCCGCTGACGATCCCGACATGACCGCCACGGCGGCCACGCGACATCACCGCGATAGCGCCGACCTGCGGGCCCGAGATGCGCTGGCCGTAGCCCGCGAACGAACGCGCCATGTCGGAGCCGGTGCCTTTGTGGCCGGAACGCTCAAGAACCATGTTCATGAAGCGCGCGCACCAGAGGCTGGAGCGGCCCGTCGGATTTCCGCTGCCGATATAACGCCGCGCTTCGGCGACGACATTCGATCCGCCGAAGCCGCCACCGAAACCCTGCGAAGCTGACGCTTCCGCAGCCGCTGCGTAACGCGCGCGCCGCGCATGATGGCGAGTGCTATGGCCGTAATGCTTCCTGGCGTGATGCTGGGAATGGTGAGCGTGAGTGTACCGGCTTGCTCCGTGATGCGGCCTCGCCGAAGCCGGAGTTGCCAGTGCGACGATTGCCACCGAACACAGCGCCAGCGCGGCGCCTCGAAGTGGCAGGCGAAGTTTACGCGATAGAGTCATCCATTATTCCTCGTGACACCCCCTGTGCCCATCGTTCGCACGCGAACGACATTCCGCAGCGCAAAAAACGGGTGGGTGTGACGAGAGCAAGACAGGAAAAGGCGCTCGCGGATTCATTTCGCGGCGATAACGGGATCATTTCACGGCGAGAATGCGAACATACATGGCCACATTGGAGCCGCGAATATTAATCGCGGCGCGTGAGCAGGAAGACGCCCTGCTCGCCGAACATGTTCCAGAACCACCACGGTGCGTTGAGCCGCAGCGGCCGGCCATAGAGATCGAGCGCAACAGCGCGCTCCATGTTGACGTTGATCTCGTTACAGAGCTGCACGAAATCCTTGATGGTGCAGAAATGGATGTTCGGCGTGTCGTACCATGTCGCCGGCAGATTGTCGGTGCGCGGCATCTGGCCCTTCACCAGCAACTGGAGACGCATTTTCCAGTGGCCGAAATTCGGAAACGACACGATGGCGCGATGGCCGATGCGCAGCAGGTTTTCTAGCACCACGCGCGGCTGGCGCGTCGCCTGCAGGGTCTGCGACAGGATCACGTAATCGAACGCATCGTCGGGATAATTGATCAGATCGGTGTCGGCGTCGCCCTGCACCACCGCGAGGCCCTTGGCGACGCAGCGGTTGACGCCCTCGCGCGACAGTTCGATGCCGCGCCCGTCGACGCCGCGTGTTTCCAGAAGCCGCAGCAGATCGCCTTCGCCGCAGCCGACATCGAGCACCCGTGAGCCGGGCTCCACCATCTGCGCGACCAGCAGATGGTCGGCGCGATAGCCGTTCTCGGTGACGGGAAGAACCGCGGTCGGCCGGAACGCCTGATCCTGAATTGTCATCCTGGCGCTCCTACCTGCTGGCCGAGGTCAGGCCGTGCGCCGACGCAGCTGATTCCAGGAATGCGCGGGAAATCTCGATGAACTCGGGCACGTCGAGCAGGAACGCATCGTGTCCCCTGTCGGTCTCGATTTCCGCGAACGACACCCGCGCGCTGCTGGCGTTGAGCGCGTGCACCACCGCACGCGCCTCTGACGTCGGAAACAGCCAGTCGCTGGTGAACGACACCACGCAGAAGCGCGTGCGGGTGCCGCGCCAGGCTTCCGCCAGCACTCCATTGTGGTCGGCGGCGATGTCGAAATAATCCATCGCACGCGTCAGATAGAGATAGCTGTTGGCGTCGAAGCGCTCGACGAACGACGAGCCCTGATGGCGCAGATAGCTTTCCACCTCGAAGTCGGCATCGAACGAGAACGTGGGCACCTCGCGGTCCTGCAAGCGGCGGCCGAACTTGCGATGCAACGCTGCGTCAGAGAGATAGGTGATGTGCGCGGCCATGCGCGCGACACCGAGCCCGCGGTGCGGATGGGCGCCGTCCTCAAAATAACGCCCGCCGCGCCAGTCCGGATCGGCCATCACTGCCTGACGGCCCAGTTCGTGGAATGCGATGTTCTGCGCCGAATGCCGCGTGCTGCACGCCACCGCGAGCGCAGAGAACACGCGTTCGGGATAGGCCGCCGTCCATTGCAGCGCCTGCATGCCGCCCATCGAGCCCCCGACCACGGCGAACAGTTTGTCGATGCCGAGATGATCGAGCAGCATCGCCTGCGCCCGCACCATGTCGGGAATGGTGATGACGGGAAAATCCAGTCCCCACAGTTTACCAGTGGCGGGATTTGTCGATGACGGACCCGTGGAGCCCATGCAGCCGCCGACCACGTTGGCGCACACGACGTAGTAGCGATCGGTGTCGATCGGCTTGCCGGGGCCGACCAGCGTCTCCCACCAGCCCCGCTTGCCCGTGACAGGGTGCACGTTCGCGACATGCTGATCCCCGGTGAGCGCATGGCAGATCAGAATGGCGTTGGAGCGGTCGGCGTCGAGCTGGCCGTAGGCCTGATAGGCAATTTGGAATGGCGCGAGATCGATGCCGCAGTCCAGCCGCAGCGGCTTGTCCGCACCGAACTGCGCGACCAGCGATGACGGATGATCCGCCTCGTGCGCGCGTTCAGCGGCCGCAGTATCACTCTTCAACGGTTTGACATTAACCATCTTGTTACTGGCCTCCTCAGCAGGTCGCGAAGACCAACATCGGAAATCAGGCCATAAAAAACCCGGCCTGAAACGAGGTTCGGCCGGGATCACTTATGTCCCCGGCCTGTTTAGCGAGTTGTTTAACGTGGCTGCAAGCCGGCCGGCTCAAATGACCACAGAATGGCTAAGTTACTAGTCACGAACGGCCTTTTCGTCAAGCTGCACCGCGACATCGCAAGGCCACCCTGCTTTGGTGTGAGGCCGGAATTGCCAATGTTTTCTTTGCTTTCAGGCGCTCTCCTGCCTATCAATGCGCCCGACAAATCCCGTTTTCGATGAATTCCGGAAGGCCTTCGCGCCGCAAGCCGCGTTCGGACCCAGGTTGAACCGATGATCAAGCAACCGCCATCACTGCAGGACCTGCGCCGCGAAATCGATTCCATCGATGAGCAGGTGCACGAACTGCTGATGAAGCGCGGCGACATCATCGACCGCCTGATCTCGGTGAAGAAGACGCAGGAAGTCGGCTCGGCGTTCCGGCCCGCGCGCGAAGCCGACATGATGCGCCGTCTGGTGCAGCGTCATCGCGGCATCCTGCCGCTGGACACCGTCGAGAGCATCTGGCGTGTCATCATCTCGACGTTCACTTACGTCCAGGCTCCGTTCTCGGTGCATGCCGACCTGTCCGCCGGCGAGTCCGCGATGCGGGATTCGGCGCGGTTTCATTTCGGTTTCACCGTTCCGTTTCTGGCGCACTTCAATGCCGAAGCCGCGGTGGAGGCCGTTGCAAAGTCAAAGGGCGATCTCGCGCTGATCTCGGCGGTCAGCAGCCGTCTGCCGTGGTGGATCGCGCTCGAGCCTGCGGCCGCGCCGAAGATCATCGCGCGCCTGCCGTTCGTCGAGCGCGCCGATCATCCGGCCGCGCTGCCAGTGTTCGTGGTGTCACGCGTCGCCGCCGATGCGATGGTCACCGAGGTCGAGATGTGGAGCGTGCGCGTGTCCGGCTGGAGCGCGGATGTCGCGCGTGCGCTGTCGCCGTTTTCCGAGATTATCGCCGTCCCCGACACCGCGTCCGACGGCGCCGCCTTGCTGATCTCGGTTCCGGGCCCGGATGGCCTTGCGAAAATCACCGCCGCGCTGATCGCGGCCGGAGCATCGGTGCGTTCATCGGCTCTCGTCGGGAGCCATGCAACGCGCTATACGGTGCCGCCTGCTACTACGTCCAAATAGTCTTCTTTCGGAGTTGAGTTGATGTCTCGTCCTGTGCCGAAGCCAGGCATTCTCGATATTGCGCCTTACACGCCGGGCAAGAGCGGCGCCGGGCTGACCGGCCGCGTCTTCAAGTTGTCCGCGAACGAGACCCCGCTCGGGCCGTCGCCGAAAGCCATTGCCGCCTACAAGGCCGCCGCCGACCATCTGGAGGACTACCCGGAAGGCACCTCGCGCGCGCTGCGCGAAACCATCGGACGCACCTATGGCCTCGATCCCGACCGTATCATCTGCGGCGCGGGCTCGGACGAACTGCTGAATTATCTCGCGCACACCTATCTCGGCCCCGGCGACGAGGCGATCCACACCACCCACGGTTTTCTGGTCTACCCGATTGCGACCATGGGCAACGGCGCCATCAATGTGATCGCGGCGGAGAAGAACTACACCGCCGACGTCGATGCGATTCTCGCCGCGGTCACGCCGCGCACCAAGATGGTGTGGCTCGCCAATCCGAACAACCCGACCGGCACCTATGTGCCGTTCGACGAGGTCAAGCGCCTGCGCGCCGGACTGCCGTCGCATGTGCTGCTGGTGATCGACGCGGCCTATTCTGAATACGTCTCGAAGAACGACTATGAGGCCGGCATCGAGATGGTGGCCACCACCGACAACACGGTGATGACGCGCACCTTCTCGAAGATTCACGGCCTCGCGGCGCTGCGCGTCGGCTGGATGTACGGCCCTGCCAACATCATCGATGCGGTGAACCGCATTCGCGGCCCGTTCAACGTCTCGACGCCCGCCTCCGAAGCAGCCATCGCGTCGCTGGAAGACACCGAGCATCAGAACAAGTCCCGCGCGCATAACGACACCTGGCGCACCTGGCTGACCGATGAAATCGGCAAGCTCGGGCTTGAGGTGACGCCGAGCGTGGCGAACTTCGTCCTGATCCACTTCCCGCAAACGAAGGGCAAGACGGCGGAAGATGCCGACGCGTTCCTCACCAGGCGCGGGCTGATCCTGCGCGCGCTGAAGAACTACAAGCTTCCGCATGCCCTGCGCATGACCGTCGGCACCGAGGAAGCCAACCGCCTCGTGGTCGCGGCGCTTGCCGAATTCATGGGGCAGAAGTGAGCACCACACCCATGTTCGGACGGATCGCGCTGATCGGCTTCGGCCTGATCGGCGGCTCGATCGCGCGCGCGGCGCGCGCTCAGGGGCTTGCCGGCGAGATCGTGACCACAGCGCGTTCGCCGGCGACCCGCGCCCGGGTGCAGGAGCTTGGCCTCGTCGATCGCGTGGTGGAGACGAACGCGGAGGCCGTGAAGGACGCTGACCTCGTGATCCTGTCCATCCCGGTCGGCGCGTGTGGACCGGTCGCGGAGGAAATTGCGCCGCATCTCAAACCGGGCGCCATCGTCTCCGATGTCGGCTCCGTCAAAGGCATGGTGCTGCGGGATATGTCCGCGCATCTGCCGAAGACCGTGCATTTCGTTCCGGCGCATCCCGTTGCGGGCACCGAACATTCCGGCCCCGATTCAGGCTTCGCCGAACTGTTCATCAACCGCTGGTGCATCCTGACGCCGCCGCCGGACGCCGATCCGGCCGCCGTCGAGAAGCTCGCGGCATTCTGGCGTGCGCTCGGCGCCAATGTCGAGACCATGGCCGCCGATCATCATGACCTCGTGCTCGCCGTCACCAGTCACCTGCCGCATCTGATCGCCTACACCATCGTCGGCACCGCCGATGAACTGGAAGACGTGACGCAGGCGGAAGTGCTTAAATTCTCGGCGGGCGGCTTCCGCGACTTCACCCGCATCGCCGCATCCGACCCGACCATGTGGCGCGACGTGTTCCTCGCCAACAAGGATGCCGTGCTCGAAATGCTCGGCGCGTTTCAGGAAGATCTATCGAAGCTCACCCGCGCGATCCGGCGCGGCGATGGCGAAGCGCTGTTCGATCACTTCACCCGGACCCGCGCGATTCGCCGCGGCATCGTCAGCCTCGGTCAGGAAACCGCCGATCCCGACTTCGGCCGCAAGCACGCGAATTTGCCGAAGCCGGACGGGAAGTAGATTATCTCTGATCTATCAACACGTCATTGCGAGCGTAGCGAAGCAATCCATTCCTAAATCAAAGTGGATTGCTTCGTCGCTTCTCTCCTCGCAATGACGGAGAACTCAAAACAGCGGTGCGGTCTGCGCAATCCGCAGAGGGCCGATGGAAATCACGCCCTCGGTAAATTTCAGCGGAAATGCCCGCGCGGGTTTGCCTTCGAGCGTCGAGGCCTGACCGAGCATGTTGATGCCCGCGACCACGCCGGCATTGGCGTTCTTGCGTGCGACATTGCCGAGGCCCGGAATCATCCGGTCGAGCGCACCGATCACCTTGTTGACGTCCTGTGCGCTGATGCCGGGCGCGATGCGATCGACTGACGATTGCGGCACGCCCTCCATCAGGAGTTTGTCGATGCCAAGCTGCGACACGACGCGCTCAAGCCCGGCAACCGTCATCGTCAGTTCGCCGTCGAGATAACCGGCCGGCGTCAGGGCCAGCGAACCTGCGGCGACCGCGATGGTCTCGCCTTGCTGCACGCGGGACTGGGTGAAGTCGAGGCGGCCGCCCGCAGCCTGGATTTCGCGAAAGCGTTCGGGCCAGGGCTTCGGTGCAAAGTCTTTCAGGCCGCGCAGCAGCGCGCGGATGTCTGCGTCAAACGGCTCGGCGAGAATCGGATGCAATCCCTGCAGGCTTCCGGCTGTCACCTGAAGCGCGGTTTCCACCACGGGATTGTTGGACAACGAGCCTTCCAGCAGGCGCGTATGCAGCTCGAGATGTTTTGCACGCAACAGTGGCGACTGAGTTGAACCGCTCATGCGATCGAGCGCCGGATCGTCGAACACCAGCGAGACGCGCTGCGGCGTGGGCAGACCGGACGCACTGGCACGGCCTGTGGTCCAGCCGGCGACGAACGACGGCGCTTCGCCCCGGCTTGCGACCGTAGCCGGACCGGTGAATTCGGCGATGATTTTCGTCGGATCGTAAACCTGCGCGACGACCAGAATATCCTTCAGGCGCGCGGTGAGCTGGGTCTGGTCGGCAGTTTGCGACGTCAGCGTCACCACCGGATCGGTGCATCGGACTTCCATGCGGAAGGGGAATCCTGCGACCGAACGATTGGCGCATTCATAGACGCGGCCGGATTTCGCCTCGCGGGTGCGCCACTCGTCGAATTTCTCATCGACATGAGACGCGGCATAGAACCAGAACCCGCTCCACGCCGCGGCTGCGACCAGGACCAGAACAGGCATCACGAAAACGGGCCAGAGGCGGCGGCGCGGAACGGCTGGAGATTTATGCATGGCAGGAGCTAGAGCACCGGAATCAGGCAATTGAAAGATGCACTGTTCTCGTAAATCGCTTTGAAGTCCATATGGTTGCACGCACGTCATCGGGCTGGTAGGCGTGATCGACCAGGTAAACAATCATGGCCGCAAAGATCCTTGCCGAATCCGAGTTTCCCGAGGGCGACCTGTGGGTGTTCGGCTATGGATCGCTGATCTGGAAGCCGGGTTTTGCTTTCCTCGAACAGAAGCCGGCGCGTCTGATCGGCGAGCATCGCTCGCTGTGCATCTACTCGATGGTCCATCGCGGCACCTACGAAAAACCCGGACTGGTGCTGGGGCTCGATCGCGGCGGAGCCTGTCAGGGCGTCGCGTTCCGGGTGGCGGCGGCTGAGCGAAAAGCCACCGTCGCTTACTTGCGCGAACGCGAGCAGGTCACCGGGGTCTATCGCGAAGTCATGCGCTCGGTCTGGCTCAAGGGCGATGCGCGCGTTAGGGCGCTCGCCTATGTCGCCGACCGCAGTCACGATCAGTACGCGGGACGTCTGACCATTGACGAGCAGTTACGGCTCGTCCGCCAAGGTCACGGCGCGTATGGGCCGAACGACGAATACGTCATTGCGACGGTAAGCGCACTGGAGGCGCAAGGCATCCGTGACGCGCCGCTGCATCGTCTCGCGGCGATGCTCCATGGCGAAGGCGCCCTGCACCGCCACAGCTAGTCAATACGATCGGGATCTGACCGACGCTGCCACCGGCGCAGAAAACCCGATCAGGCGCACCTGTTCCTCGCGTCCCGCCTTCACCAGCCGATCGGTCGCCTCTTCGATCGCGGCTTGCAGGCGCGGCGTGAACTCCTGACGCTTCAGCCCCGGCGGGATCGGATCGAGGAATTCGATCACGATCGTTCCGGGATAGCGCAGGAAAGTCCGGCGCGGCCAGAACAGACCGGAGTTCAGCGCGACGGGAATACAGGGCACGCCGGCCTCGCCATAGATCAGGCTGACGCCATTCTTGTAGTCCGGCGGCGCGCCGACAGCGCGGCGCGTTCCTTCCGGAAAAATCAGGAGCTGACGGCCGCGCCTGATTTCCTCGGCGGCGCGCTTGGTGATGTCGATCAATGTGCGGCCGCCGGCGCTGCGGTTGACGCCGATCATTCCGGCCTTGAGCAGATACCAGCCGAACAGCGGCAGCCATGTCAGTTCGCGCTTGAGGATGTAAAGCGGCTGATCGAAGAATTGCAGCAGCGCGAAAGTTTCCCAGGCCGACTGATGTTTCGAGGCGACGATCAGCGGACCTTTCGGAATTTTATCGAGGCCGCGATATTCGACCCTGGTGTTGCAGATGATCCGCATCCACCAGATGCTCGTCTTGCCCCAGTTGGTCGCGATCCAGACAATGCCCGCGCGCGGCATCGCATACGTCGGGAGTCCGAGGATCACCCAGAAAGCAAGGTTCAGATAGAAAACAACATTATAGAGCAGCGAACGCAAAAATACCGAAACCATCGACAGACCTGATTAGTTAGCGGACGCAGTGGCCGGCTTCGATGGCGGGACAGCCTGTGTGCCGATTTCCGGCATGCCGCCCTGCCCCACGCCGCCGAAAGCGACCCGCGTCTGCGCAAAAACATACTTCGCGTATTCCGATAGCAGGAGCCGCAATGCGGCGCCACTCGTCCACCAGGGCTCCTCGCGCCATTTGTCGCCGACCACGGCAAACGGAACCAGTTCGATATCGGGCATAGCGTGGGACAGTTCAACGATGGCGCGCGGCATGTGATAGTTCGACGTCACCACGATCAGGGAGTGGAAGCCGCGCTCGACCACCCAGCGCCGCGTCTCCGTCGCATTGCTGCGGGTATTGACCGCCGACCGGTCCAGGTCGACGCAGCAGGTAAGCAGGCGCTGGCTGTCGGGCAGCGTGCGCTGAATATCGCTGTAGCCGTTGGTCGGGTGCACGCCGGAGATCAGCAGCCGGCGGCCGTATCCCACCGACAACAATTCCAGCGCGTCCGAGACGCGCGACGAGCCGCCGGTGAGAACCACGATGCCGTCGGCGTTACGCGACGGCTTTTCCTCGGATGGCGGCACCCGCGACAGGAAGTCGACAAAGCCCAGTCCGATAAAAAGAAGAATTCCGGCACAGGCCAGCATCACGACGCGATGGCGCAAGCGCCCGTGCGTCGGCGTGGTATCCCGGCTGTGTGTGGTCTCGGGCAATCTCAACTCGCTCAGGCGCAGATCGCGTTGTCGCGCGGTTCTCAGTCTATATCAAAATCCGGCGCGGCTGTGGCCTCAAACGCCGCCAACACCATGTTTTGACAGGTTATCTTCAGCCGAAGCCGGCGCTTTCCTCGCCTGAAAACACACTCAGTCGATTTCTTCAAGGGTCGCAAACAGCGTTCGCCGCGAAGCCCACGCCGTGACTGCGGCGATCATCAGGGTCTGGGCGGCAAGCGCGAGATAACCCGAGGCCGGCAGCGCGAACGTCCCCAATAGCGCCGCGAACTGATCGCCCACCGGCGTCCCCGAGAACCAGCTTGCGATGGATTCCGAAAATCCGAATGTCAGCATCGCGGCGAGGCCCCCGATCAGACCGCCCTCGAGACCCAGCCGCAGAAAATGGCGGAGGAAACGGTTGGCGATGTAGCGATCCTGCGCACCCACGAAATGCAGCACCTCGACGATCGGCCGGTTGGCTGCCATCGCACCGCGTGTGGCAAACGACACCGAGATCACGGTCGCCACGATCACGAGGATCAGAATGCCGGTGCCGGCCAGAACAATCGCGCCGGTCATCGATCGCATGCGCTCGATCCACGCACGATGATCGTCGATGGTGGCGGACGGCGCGGCCTGCGCGACACTGCGGCGCAGGGCCGCAAGATCCGGCGTCGAACCCGGCGCGACGCGCAGGACGATCACGCGCGGAACGGGAAGATCGTCGAGCGACAGTCCGGTGCCCAGCCACGGCTCCAGAAGCCGCGCCGACTCGGCCTTGCTGAACGGACGCACTTCCAGAATTCCGGGCTGCCCACGCGCCGCATCGATGACGCTGCGAACGTCGCGCTCGATGTCGCGGCCCGGCGAGGGCCGCAACTGGATCGTGAGCTCGCTGGAGACATCTGACTGCCATTCGGCGGCCGATGCGCGCACCAGCAACACCGCTCCGGTGGTCATCGACGCCAGATATGTCATGATGGCGACGACCGCGATCAGCGCGCGCCCCGAAATCGATCCACGCGGGACGATCGGCGACAGGTTGCGCGCACTCGCCGTGACTTCCGACGTGTTGTCGCCCAGATCCATCATGATCTTGCGGTCATCAATCATAGATGTGCAGCCGCGATTCATGCAGCACCATGCGCCGCGCCTCGTATTGATCCATCAACGCGATGTCGTGGGTCGCGATGATGACGGCGGTGCCGGACTTGTTCAATTGAATGAAAAGACTGAGCAGCCGCCGCGCGAGCGACGGATCGACGTTGCCGGTCGGCTCGTCCGCCAGCAGCAGTTGCGGCCGGGAGATGACCGCGCGCGCAATCGCGGCGCGCTGCTTCTCGCCGCCCGACAGGATCGGCGGCAGCGCATCCATTCGCTTGCCGAGACCGACCCAGTTGAGCAGATCGATGACTTCCTTGCGATAGCTGGATTCGCTGCGTCCCATGACGCGGAACGGCAGCGCGACGTTTTCATATGTCGTCATGTGGTCGAGCAGCCGGAAGTCCTGCAACACGATGCCGATGCGCGAACGCAGATCGGCGCGCGCATCCTTGTCGAGCAGCGACACGTCCTTCCCGAACAGATTGACCAGACCCCGCGTCGGCCGCAGCGACAGGAACAGCATGCGCAGCAGCGAGGTCTTGCCAGCGCCGGACGGCCCGGTGAGAAACTGGAATGAGCGGGCGGGGATCTGGAAGGTCAGGTCGCGCAGAATCTCCGGGCCGAGCCCGTAACGCAAACCGACATTTTCGAACCGGACCAATCTCAGCTCCGTTCGACATGACCGATGGAGACGCCGCCCGGGTGCCCCCGTTCGGCCGGCAACCGCAGCGACGGATGCCATAAAACGCTTTTGCGTCCGTTATGGTTTCCGATTCGTTAACGGACGCCAGATAGCTTCTAGCCGTCTGATTCCGGTGCGTTCATTCTGGCGATTCCATGCACATCGTTTGCCCCCATTGTACGACATCTTACGCGGTCGATCCGGCGAATTTCAGCGCGGCGGGGCGCCGCGTCCGTTGCGCCCGCTGCCAGGAAGTCTGGCTCGCCGTGCCGCAGGAACTAGCCTCGGCCATGTCCGGGTACGACGTGGAAGACGTCCCTCCACAGGACGGCTTTGGCGCACAGGATGGCGGATCGGGCGATTGGCACCGCAGCGATGTGCCGCATGTCGAAAGCCCATCCATTTCCAGTGAATGGCCGCAGCCCCCGGCCGCGCAACAAGCCGTCGAGGCCGACTGGACCGCCCTGGCCCAGCAGGAGGCCATGACCGACGCCCGCCCGGCCAAACCCTCCCGGTTCGGGAAGCTTGGCTCATCCCTCGCACCGTTCCTGAAGTCCGCGAACTGGGCAAAAGCCCTCCCCGGTGTGCTGACCTTGCCGACCGCCTGCATGGCGCTCGGCGCGGTGGTGTTCGCCCTGCTGGCCTGGCGCGCCGACGTGGTGCGCGCGATGCCGCAAACCGCCGCGTTCTTCAAAATGATCGGCATGGGTGTGAACCTGCGCGGCCTCGCCTTCGAGGATCTCAAGATCAGCACCGAGACAGTGAACAACAAGACGGTCTTGCTGATCGAAGGAGCCATCATCGATGTCGCACGCCGGTCGGTGGAAATTCCGCGGCTGCGATTCATCGTGCGCGATGCCAATGGCGCGGACATCTATGCGTGGAATGCCGTGCTGGAGCAGCCCGTGCTCAATCCCGGCGAGCGGGCATGGTTCAAGACACGGCTGGCATCGCCGCCGGCCGAAGGCCGCGAAATTGCCGTGAGGTTCTTCCACAAGCGGGATATCGCGACCGGAGGAACCTGAATGTCCCGCGTTTTGATCGCCGACGACGAGGAGTCGATGCGCCTGCTGGTGGCGCGTGCGATCGCCATGGACGGTCATGAGATTGTCACGGCGGAAGACGGCGCCGAGGCGCTTGAAATCCTGACCCGCGACGAGGGCGCGTTCGATCTTCTGCTGACCGATATCAAAATGCCGGTGATGGACGGAATCGCGCTGGCGCTGGCCGCCGCGCGCGATTTCCCGCGGCTGACGATTCTGCTGATGACAGGCTTCGCCGATCAGCGCGAGCGGGCGTCCGGGCTGGAAGCCATCGTCCACGACGTCATCACCAAGCCGTTTGCGGTGGCAGACATCCGCACGGCGGTTGCGGACGCACTGGCGTCGCGCAGCGACTAGGTCACTCCGCCAGTTGCGAAACGGTCTTGCGTGGACCGAGCGTCAGCCGCGTCAGGATGAAAGCCGCGACCGCGCAGACCGCAATCGTGGTCACCATCGGCAGCGCTGTTCCGTTGAAGAATGCGCTGGCGACAACGATCGTCACCGCGCCCGTGATCATCTGCAACGTTCCGCCCAGCGCCGACGCCATGCCGGCGATCGGGCCATGATCTTCCAGCGACAGCACCATGGTGGAAGGAATCACCAGCCCAAGCCAGGCGTTGGCGATGAACAGCATCACAACCAGCACAACGAGGCTGGCGACACCGGCGGCGGTCACCGCAAACAGAGCCAGCGTCGCCACCGTGAAGCAGGTCACCGCCACCGACACCACCCGCGTGATGCCGAAGCGTGATGCAAGATATGCGCTGAACTGGGAAGCGCCGATGAAGCCGATGGCGTTGAGCGAGAATGTCAGGCCGTACTGGGTCGGCGTCAGGCCGAAGTGCCCCATATAGATGAAGGACGAACTGGCAAGGAAGGCAAAGAAACCCGCCATGGCGAAACCGCCGATGAATGTCAGCCCGAGAAAGCGCCAGTCGCGGAACAGTTCGGCAAAACCGTCAAGCACGCTGCGGACGCTGACTTCCACGCGTTCCTCGGGCGGCCGGGTCTCGTGAAGCACGAAAGCGACCAGCAGAAACGAGATAACCGATGCAACGGTGACGGCAGCGAACACGGAGCGCCACCCGAACGGGACGATCAGCCCGCTGCCGACCAGCGGCGCCAGGATCGGCGACACGCTGAACACCAGCATCACCAGCGACATCAGGCGTGTCGCATCGACGCCAGTATGCAGGTCGCGGATCACCGCGCGGGGAATCACCATCACCGCCGCCGCGCCAAGGCCCTGCACGAACCGGAAGAAGATCAGCCACGCGATGCTCGGCGCAAGTCCGCAGCCGATGCTGCCGAGCGCAAAGAAGACGATCCCGAAATAGAGCGGCGGCTTGCGGCCCACCATGTCGGAGACCGGACCATAGACGATCTGGCAGACCCCGAACGCCACGAAGAACGCCATCAGCGTCATCTGGGTGGCCGCGGTGGACGCCTGGAGATCCGCCGCGATCGCCGGCAGCGCGGGCAGATACATGTCAATGGCAAAGGGCCCGATCGCGGACAGCAGGCCGAGCACGATCGCGTTCCTGGCAAAGCTTGATGATGTAGAAGACATGGCGTGACGTATCCTGAGTATTGTTGTCGTTTGTGTGAGCGGACGCGAGATCAGACCGCGTGGCCGGCATGCGAAGTTGTTGTGGCGGCCCGCGAAAAATGGTCAATGCCATGGAGAGCGCCGATGGCGTCAATCAAGAAACGGGACGGGACATGACCAAGGGACAACAGAAGGTCGCACTGGTGACCGGCGCGGCGCGCGGCATCGGGCTTGCCGCTGCGAAACGGTTTCTGACGGAAGGCTGGCAGGTCGCGCTGCTCGACATAGAAAAAGATCTGCTTGCCCAGACTTTCAAGGCGCTTGCAGCACCCGAGACCACGCTGGCAATCCATTGCGATGTATCGGATGCCGACGCGGTCGCTGCGGCATTCAAACAGGCGATCCAGCATTTCGGACGGCTCGATGCGCTGGTCAACAATGCCGGCATCGCGATCTTCAAGCCGCTGCTGGAAACGACGCAGGCCGATTGGGATCGCGTTCTGGCGGTCAATCTGACCGGTCCGTTCCTTTGCACCCAGGCGGCAGCGCCGCTGATGCGCGAGACCGGCGGCGGAGCGATCGTAAACATCACCTCGATTTCGGCGCTTCGCGCCTCGACGCTGCGCACGGCTTACGGCACGAGCAAGGCCGGCCTGGCTCATCTCACCAAGCAGTTCGCGGTCGAACTCGCCACGCTCGGGATTCGCGTCAACGCCGTTGCGCCGGGCCCGGTCGACACCGCGATGGCGAAGGCGGTGCACACGCCCGCGATCCGCGCCGACTATCACGACACCATTCCGCTCAACCGCTACGGCCTCGAGGAAGAACTCGCGGAGGCGATCTTCTTCCTGTGCAGCGACCGCGCCAGTTACATCACCGGACAGATGCTTTGTGTCGACGGCGGATTCGAAGCCACCGGCATCGGCCTGCCGACACTGCGCGGCGAGGGCCGCAACGGCTGAGAACAGGTCAGGTCCGCCATTTCGACGTTTAAGCGGCTGCGTCTCCCATGTGCATCGTTCTGCGGCTGCCGGTTCGCCGTGGACGGCCGGCTTCGATCCGGGATTGTCCCATGCCGTCGGTAATATCCGTGATCTGCCTCTGATATTCGGCAAACATCGCGGTCGAGATCCAGTCTTCGTAGTGATCTTCGGTTTCAAACACGCTGATGAGCAGAGCCGAGTTTCCATCGACGTCGCGGTAGACCCGGCCGCCGTGAAAACCGGGGACCCGGTCGGCGAAGCGATCGCGCGCTGCCCCGAGCAGGTTCGCCAGTTCGTCGATCTTACCCGGCTTGGGCGTGAAACTGTTGATGAGCACGAACGGCCGCGGTGGGCTGTCCTGTGATTGATTCCGATCCTGATACTTCGCTTCTGGCATGTTTCCATCTCTGATTGTCGGTCACTCACCACGTTGCGATGCTTGCGGCGGCGATGAGGGCAGCCTAGAACCTCAACCATGGTTGAGGTCAAGCGACGATGAAGCAGAACAAGCCCACCGGAATTGCACGGGAGCTGAGCGTCGGCGAGGTGGCCGAACGCTGCGGTGTCCCGGTCTCCACTCTTCACTTCTATGAATCCAAGGGACTGATTACGAGCTCGCGGAACCGCGGCAATCAGCGCCGCTATCCGCGAGCGGTGTTGCGCCGTGTCGCCGTCATCAAGGTGGCGCAGAGCACCGGATTGCCGCTGGCGACAATCCGCAATGCGCTGGCGTCGCTGCCCGACGGACGGGTCCCGACGGTCAGGGACTGGGCCAGGCTGTCGGCGGCGTGGCGCTCCGATCTCGACGACCGGATCGCCACATTGACCCGCCTGCGCGACCAGTTGAGCGGCTGTATCGGATGCGGATGCCTGTCGCTGAAGACCTGCCCGCTGCGCAATCCGGGTGACAAGGCAAGTGAGCGGGGTCCGGGCGCACGATTGTTTGATCGATAGCATGGACACCGCATCGCTCCGTCAGTTTTCCGCAACCGCCTTCATGCTGGTCAGGCCCTGCTGAAACTGGCCGCCGACCATGCGATCCATCTTGAAGACCATGTGCATGATCTTCGCCATGTAGGGCGCCGGACCATGCATGGCCCACGTCACGGTCGTCGTGCTGCCCAGCGGCCGCATGGTGAACTCGGCGATGTTGTGGGCCTCGAACGGGCTGAAGAAATCCAGCTTGATGACGATCTTCGACGACGGCGTCGCATCGAGGATCTCCATGCGGCCGTGGCCGATATTCTTGTTGCCGCGCCATTCGTACACGGAGCCCTTGCCGTTCGGTGCACCGCTGAAGGTCCGCTGCATGGCGGGATCGACATGCTCGTATGGCGACCATGATCCCCAGTTTTTGTAATCGTTGATCAGCGGAAAGATCTTATCCGCCGGTGCATTGATATCGATCGAACGTTCGATGCGGAAGGTGTTCGGCCGTAGCGCAGCGAGGATCAGAACGATCGCGATCACGATCGCCAGGATGATGGCAATATACATCAGGGTCGTCATGCTACTCTCCGTCTCAGATATGATTGAGTTCGGGCGTCAGCGACGCCAAGGGAAAATCAGACGCAGCCGCTCGTCGCGCAGGTAGAGCCCGCCCCAGAGCAGAATGCCGAGATAGACGCCGAACAGCGTGTGGCTGAACAGCGGGCTGCCGGCGCGAACGTGCACATAGATCGCGCCGCCGAGATATCCGGTCAGCAAAATCGCGCCGAGAACCGAGGTCCGCGGATACGCATAGAGCAGCGTGCCAAGCAGGGTCAGCACACCCAGCGTCACCGCGAGATTCGTCGGAATACCAAGCTGGCGCGATGTCTCGACGACGACATCGAGCGGAATCAGCTTGATGACGGCGTCGAACAGCAGGAACACGATCACGAGGCCGCTGAGGACACGTCCGGTCCACAGCGCCGTCGTCGAAATCGGAACAAGCTCGTTCATGGTGCCTGCTCCGGATGTCAGGCTTGCAGCGATGCGAGATACGCGGCGAGCTGATCCCACGTTCCGCCCCACCCCTGCGTCATGCTGGCGAAGTTGCCCTCGAAGGTCGCACGTTCTTCATCCGAGCCATTGAGCGCGACCGTGCGATTGACCAGCAGGGTCTTGCCGCCCTTATCGATGAATGTTGCAATCCCCAGCATTTCGATCGGCCATGTCGGCGCCATCGGATGACGAGAGAGACCGCCATCCTTGTCGGAAAACGAACTGACAAAGACCAGCCGCTCGGGCTTGACGATCTCGCGGAACACCCACCTGCCCCACATCTCGCTGCCGTCCGGCGCCTGCATGCCGTAGTGAAAGGTCCCGCCGGGCCGGAGATCGAGATCGCCGACGAGCATCTTGAAACCCTTGGGGCCCCACCATTTCATCAAATGATCGCTCTGGGTGAACACCTGCCAGACGAGGTCGCGCGGCGCATCGAACAGACGCTCGATGACGAATTCCTTGCTGTAGGTTTCCGCAATGGCGGATTGAGCTGAAGCCATTTTCTTTTCTCCGAAAGATATTGCTTTAGGCGCCGGCGATCAGGCGGCTGGCGCCGGCTGCGGATGCGCGAGGCTCCAGCCGTGGCCGAACGGATCGCGCACCTGCGCGTAACGCGCGCCCCAGAATGCATCCCAGGGCTCGAGGATCGATGTGGCGCCGGCGGCGATCGCGCGCTTGTAGGCTTCGTCGCAGTTCGGCACTTCGAGATGGATAAGGAATGTCGAGCCGCCGAGCTTGCCGGGAGATTCGGTCTTGCCGTCGCCGTGGCTGCAATACTCCGGGAAGTAGTCCATCAGATACACGGCCGCGCCGTTCACGTTCATCTGGGCGTGCATCAGACGCTTGCCGTCTTCCGCCGGCATGCGCAGCGTTTCGGTCGCACCGAAGGCCTTGCTGTAGAATGCCAGCGCATCGACGGCGCCATCGACCACGAGATGCGGAACGAGCGGGGGAAGCTGAGCTGATTGGTCGGCCATGGGTAACTCCGTTACTTTGGGGTGCTTGATGTGATGTGCGAGCGTCGCCGCAAGGCGGCGCTTTATTTCTTTGAAGGCGCGCGCCGTGGAGATTTCCGCTTCGCCGTCTTGCGCGGCTTTGGGGCAGCTTCCAGCGTCTCCTTCGCCTGCAGCTCGCCGAGATATTCCTCGAGACGATCCAGTCCCGCCTCCCAGAACCGGCGATAGCTCTCGAGCCAGTCGTCGACTTCCTTGAGCGCCGCCGGTTCGATCTTGCATGGACGCCACTGCGCCGCGCGGCCGCGCGTCACCAGACCGGCATGCTCCAGCACCTTCAGATGCTTCGAGACCGCCGGCATGCTCATGGCGAAAGGTTCGGCGAGCTCCGTGACCGAGGTTTCGCCGAGCACCAGCCGGGCGAGAATGGCGCGGCGGGTGGGGTCTGCCAGTGCTGCGAATTTGGTGCTGAGCGGGTCCATCGGCATTCTCATGTAACCATTCGGTTAAATAACCTTTTGGTTAAGTACAGCCGTAGCCTGAAACTGTCAAGCGCTCTCCTGATCTGAAAAAATCGTGTGGGCTATTCCGCGGCGGCCAGAGGCGAGCAGCGGCGGCGTGAGGCTCAATAATCCTTGAGCAAACGCTCGATGTAATCGAGCTCGATCTGCGGCCGCTGCGGGTCCGCGAGACGGCGGCGCAGCTCTTCGAGAATCCGCCGCACGCGCTGCACATCGATCTCGCCGGGAATCTTCACGGTGAGATCGTCACTCCACTCACGGCCGTTGAGAGGCCGCCCGAGCGGATCGGTGGTATTGCCGCTGTTCTGCTGGCGGCCCGTGCGATTGCCCGGGCCGCCGTCCTGCCCTTCGCCCTGCTGCATCGACTGCGCGAGGTTCTGCGCACCCTTGCGCAAGGCTTCGAGCGCACGGCCCTGCGAATCCGCCGCGCTGTCGGCATTGCCCTGGCCAAGCTGGTTGCCCGCGTCGCCCATCGCCGAATCGGCGTCGCCAAGCGCGTCGCCGTCGTCCTGCTGGCCGTCCTGTCCCTGGCCCGGCTGCTGCCCCTGACCCGGCTGGCCTTTGTCACCGCGCCGCCCCGGCATCATGCCGTTCTTCTTCATATCGTCGAGCAGCTTGCTCAGCCGGTCGCGCAGCGCCTGCTGGTCCTGACGCAGGCCCTCCATCTGGTTCTGGTCGCCCTGCTCGCCGCGGCTGCGGTCCCGGCGCGAATCCTGGCCCTGCTTGTATGTCTTGTCGCGCAACTGTTGCTGCTTGCGGATCATGTCGCCGAGTTCGTTCAGCGCCTGCTCCATCTCGCCATCGCCCTGCCCCGGCTGCGCCATCTGCAGGTTTTCCAGCATCTGCTGCAATTGCTCGAGCAGCGCCCGCGCGGCATCCTTGTCGCCGGAGCGCGACAGCCGCTCCATGCGATCGATCATGTTCTTGAGATCCTGCTGGCTCAACACCTTGGCATTGGGGTCCAGCGGCCGCGCCAGTTGCTGCGGGTTGTTACGCTGCTGCTCGGCCAGTTGCCGGATGAATTTATCCAGCGCAGCGCGCAGGTTCTCCGTCAGCTTCTTGATCTCTTCGTCGCTGGCGCCGCGATCGAGCGCTTCCTTCAAGGCGTCCTGCGCAGCCCTCAACGCCTTCTCGACATCGGTGATGTTGCCGTCTTCGATCGCGACGGCGAGCGCCCACAGGTTATCGACAGTCTCGCGCATGGCCTCACGCGTACTGGCATGGCCGAGCTGGGACGCGATGCTGCGCAGGCCGAGATAGTGCCCAAGCTCCGGTGTGAACGCTTCGGGGGCGATCATCAGCGCATCGAGCGCGATCAGCACCAGCGGCTTCTGGTTGGCGTCGAGTGCAAGATTGCGGCGCTGCTCGATCAGCGCGCGCGCCAGCGGCTTTACGAACAGCCGCTCCGGCAGCCGCATGTCGAACGGCTCGCTGCGCCCTTCGTTGCCGGCTTCATCCTTCGCCGTGAGCGTCAGCGTGACATCCGCGCCGGCATAGGGATTTTCGCTGAGATCCTTGACGGTCTGGCCGACGCCGTTGCGGGTGCGCACGTTCGGCAATCCGAGCGTAATCGACGGCGGATCGAACAGCGGCTGCGGTCTGGCGCTATCGTCCTCCTGCTTGCCGGCGCGAGGCGCGAACTGCGCCTGCGCTTCGGTCACGCCGTAATCGTCTTCAAGCTTGTAGGACAGCAGCAGCGCGCCCTTGGCCTGGCGCTCGGGATCCTTGGCGAGCGAGATACTCGGCGCACGATCAGGCATCGCCCTGAACGTCCATTGCGGCTGGCCCGACGGCGAGCGGACATGCGCAGTGCCGTCACCGGCAATGGTGAAGTGCCGCTCGCTGGTGCCGTGCGGCGCATTCGCTGCCGCCGGGACTTCCGTTACGCCGCCTGCTGCGGAGACGTCGAGCCTGCCGCCGCTGGAACGGACGATCAGCGTGCTGCCCGCCGGAACCGAGACAGGTCCCATGTCTGACGGAGGTGCGTCCTTGTTCAGGGAGTTCGACAGGATGATCGGCGGACGGCTGGTGTAGGGCGGCGGTGTCACCCACGCATCGACGCGTACATTCGCCGCGGAAAAGGCGCCGTCCCAGTCGAACGCCGCGACGACGCGCGCCAGACGATCGTTGCCGGCGGCGATGAAGGTCGCGACCATCAGCACGACAACCAGCGCGCGCAGCGCCCACGGATCGTGAAGCGCGAGACGCGGCGACGGCAGACCGGCGCGGATGCGCTTGATCGACGCCAGCGTCCGCGCATGCTGCTCCTGCCACAGCGCCTGGGTGATCGGGTCCTGCGACTTCAGCGTATCGGTCAGCGCCGTGGCCGGACGATGGGGAATTCCGGTTCCGCGATCGAGGCGGCGCAGAGCATCCTCACGTGTCGGCCAGCGAAACCGGATTGCCGGGATCAGGGCGGCGACTGCAAGCAGGGCGAAGACCGCGAATGCAACAATGCGCACCGAGAAAGGGAACGCGACCCAGAGACCCGCCCAGGATGCCGCAAGGAACAGACCCACGACCGTCAGCAACCGCGCGAGGTGGGGCCAGCCGCGCTCCCATGCGACCGCAAGCCGCGCCCGCCGCAAGGCTTGCGCAAGCTGAAGACGCCGGGCCTCCTCGGCAGCGCGCGGACGCTCGGATGGGTCTGGGGTCGGTCCGTTCAACAGGCTCTCCAGAGTCAACTCAGTGCAGTCTAGCACAGCGGCGGCAATGAGGCATGGCCTCAACGCCCTACCCACATGCAAAGCTGCGGCCAAAGAGCAAGGCCGCCGCCGAAAAGCCGGTCTACCGTTTCACAAAAGCGTGACGCCGAGCCCCAATTCCCGGCCTTGGAAGCGCGTTGCTGCAAGTTACCTCACGCGCAGAAGAATCCGGAGACACACAAATGAGTCCCAACGCCGGAAAGGCATTCGCCGGATTGCTGCGATCGCTGCTGGTCATTGCAGCGCTGTTTTTCATCCCGGCCTGGTCGCTGAGATTCTGGCAGGGCTGGGTCTATCTCGCGATCATGGGCGCCGCCTCCGCCGCCATCATCCTGTATCTCGCGAAATACGACGACGCGTTGATCGGACGGCGGCTCAAGGCTGGGCCGGTCGCCGAGAAAGAGAAGAGTCAGAAGATCATTCAGACTCTGACCGCGGTGTCCGGCGTCGTTGCGTTTCTGGTGCCCGGTTTCGATTTTCGCTCGCACTGGTCGGATGTCCCGGCAGCGCTGATCGTCCTGGGCGACATCGGCGTCGTGATCGGATACGTTATCATCTTTCTTGTTTTTCGCGAAAACTCCTACGCCTCCAGCATCGTCGAAGTTGCCGAAAGCCAGAAGGTCATCTCGACGGGCCCATATGCCGTCGTCCGCCATCCGATGTATTCCGGCGCGATCCTGATGTTTCTCGCAACGCCGCTGGCGCTCGGTTCATGGTGGGCCTTCATTCCCGTAGCCATCCTGAGTGCGATGGTCGCCGTGCGCCTGATCGATGAAGAGAGATTTCTTGTCATCCACCTGCCGGGCTACGATGCGTACCGTTCGCGCGTGCGTTACCGGCTGATTCCGGGAGTGTGGTAGATCGCAACCAGGGCGGCTGCGATCAAAGCCACGGAGCCTGTGTCTGCGCAGACCGTTAGTTAATCTTGGTTCCTGCGGTGTCTACGACCCTTCCCCAACGCTCATAATCGGCGCGGATCAACTGCGCGAACGCCTCAGGCGTCGAGGTGGTGACGCTCAGGCCTTGCGCTTCAAGACGCTCGCGCACGTCCGGGAGTTTTCCGATGCGGATCACTTCCGCGTTCAGGCGCTCCACGATCGGGGCCGGCGTCGCCGCAGGCACGACGAGGCCGAACCAGGAGTCCACCACGAAGTCAGCCACGCCGGCTTCCGCGGCGGTCGGCACGTTGGGAAGCAACGGAGAACGTTCGCGGCTTGTCACTGCCAACCCCTTGACCTTGCCATCCCTGATCTGGGGCGCGAGCACAGTCAGTGTATCGAACGCAAGATTCACCTGATTGCCGAGCAAGGCGTTGACGGCAGGCGCGCTGCCCTTGAACGGAACATGCAGCAAGTCCGTGCCGGTCAGGCTCTTGAACAGTTCGCCGCTCAGATGGCAGAGCGTTCCCGGACCGCACGACGAATAGGTGAACTTGCCCGGCTCCTTCTTTGCCGCGGCGACGAGATCCTTCACGCTCGATACCGGCGCGTCAGGGCTCGCTGCAAGCACGTAAGGCACCGACGCCAGAGGCGATACCGGCGCGAAGCTCTTGAACGGATCGAACTTAATGGCCGTGTTCACATGCGGCAGAATGGTGAGTTGTCCCGCGGGCGCCAGCGACAGCGTGTATCCGTCAGGATCGGCCGCGGCCACGGTTTCAGCCGCGATGGCCGTGCCGGCGCCCGCCTTGTTTTCAACCACGACAGGCTGCTTCAGCGCCTCGCTGAGCTTCTCGCTGTAGATCCGCGCGATGGTGTCCGCAGCACCGCCAGCCGGGAATGGCACGATCAGCTTGATCGTGCGGCTCGGCCACGCGTCCGCGAAAGCGCCCGTGCTGATGCCGACAAGAAGACTGGATGCAGCAGCCGCTGCGACAAGAAAACGATGAAATCCAAAAGAGCGCATGACGAATCCCCTGCCATTTCGATCAGGACTTGTCGTGCATCGCTACTTTCGCCGCATGATCGCGGGGGAGGCGCGCTGATGACCTGATCGGCTGCGCGGCCGCTTCAGTGGAGCGGAGCGCATCGATGAGCTCTAAAGATCATCTCGCAACGGCCTTTCAGCAATGAAATGCTATTGCGAAATGATATGGCGCACTGGCGGATTCATCTCGCGCCGGAACAGCGATGAGAAGATAATTTTTCTGTCTGGGGAAATGCCGCTCAGCGCGGCGCCTTTGGCGCTACGCCGCTACAGCCACGGCGCGACGCGATCCATCGCAATCAGGGCTTCGGCATCGATGCGCGGCCGCACCACCGCATACCGCTCGCCGTTCACAAGAACCTCGGGCACCAGCGCGCGGGTGTTGTAGCTGCCGGACTGCACCGCGCCGTAAGCGCCCGCCGTCATGATCGCCACCAGATCGCCGGGCTTCGGTTCGGCCATCTTGCGGTCGAGCGCGAGATAGTCGCCGGTCTCGCAGACCGGTCCGACCACGTCCGCGACAAAATTACGCGCCGCGTCTTCGCGAACCGGCAGCACGTCGTGGTGCGCTTCATACAGCGTCGGACGAATGAGGTCGTTCATCGCCGCATCGATGACGACGAAGTTCTTTGCATCGCCATGCTTCACATAGATCACGCGGGCGACGAGAATTCCGGCATTGCCCACGATCAGGCGGCCCGGCTCGAAGATCAATGTCGCATCGATCCCCTTGGTGACGCGCTTGACCATCGCGGCATAGACGGAGGGCTCCGGCGGATTAGGCAGGTCGTGCTCATAGGGAATGCCGAGCCCGCCGCCGAAATCGACATGCGAGATGGTATGGCCATCGGCACGCAGCGTTGCGACGAAATCCACCATCAGCTTGAACGCATCCTCGAGCGGGCCGAGATCGGTGATCTGGCTGCCGATATGCGTATCCACGCCGGTGACCTTGATGCCGGGCAGCTTCGCGGCGCGGGCGTAAACTTCGCGCGCGCGGCTCAATGGAATGCCGAACTTGTTCTCGGACTTGCCGGTTGAAATCTTGGCATGCGTCTTGGCATCGACATCCGGATTGATGCGGATGGAGATGGGCGCGGTCCGCCCCGTCTCGCTGGCGAGCTTCGACAGCAGTTCGAGTTCGGGCTCGGACTCCACATTGATGCAGAGGATGTCTTCAGCGAGCGCCTGCCGCAATTCGGCTTCGGTCTTGCCGACACCGGAGAACAAAATCTTCGATGCGGGAATGCCGGCGGCGCGGGCGCGCTTCAATTCGCCGCCGGATACCACGTCGGCTCCGGCGCCGAGCCTGGCCAGGGTGCGCAGCACCGACTGGTTGGAATTCGCCTTCATCGCGTAGCACACCAGCGACGGCACGTCCGCAAAGGCCTCGGCGAACACCCGGTAGTGACGCTCGAGGGTTGCGGTCGAATAGCAATAGAACGGCGTTCCGACCTCATCGGCGAGGCGGGCCAAGCTCACGTCTTCGGCGTGCAGCACGCCGTTGCGATACTGGAAATGGTTCATGAGATCAGTCCAGAATCGCGTCGAGCGGAATCCGCTTTTTCTCTCCGCGCGGCGCAAGCGGTGCGTTGGCACTGCCGGGCGGCCGATAGACCTCGCTCTGAAGGCTGCCCGCCGAATTCCGATCAGCAATGCCGAAGTCGGAGTTCTGCGGGTTGGTCTGATCCACGGACGCCCCCGGAGGAGCATCGAGATAGGCCTTGCGGCCGCAGCCGGCGAGCGCGCACGACAGTGCAATCAGCCCAATGGCCGTCAGCTTCGAGAAGGAAGGATGAGAACGAGACACGAGTCAGTCCTTGAAATTGCGCGCCACCATACAAAGAAGGTGCCGTTCTGGCGAGGCCCGGATTGAACGAAAATATCCGGGGTCAGCCCGAATTTTGCTCTTTTTCAAGCCGTTTGAGCCACTCCTTGGCCTGCTTGCGCACGTTGTCCGGCGCGGTCCCGCCATAGCTGGTGCGGCTTTCCACCGAAGCCTGCACGGACAGAACATCGAAGACCGACGCCGTGATCCTGGGCTCGACCGCCTGCATCTCCGCAAGCGGTACCTTGTGCAGCGCCAGTCCCTGCTCCGACGCCTTCGCCACGATGCGGCCGGTCACGTGATGGGCGTCGCGGAACGGCATTTTCAGCGTGCGTACCAGCCAGTCGGCGAGATCGGTCGCCGTCGCATAACCTTCGCCGGCCGCGACCTTCATGCGCGCTTCTTCCGGTACCAGATCGAGCGTCATGCCGGTCATGGCGCGGATCGCAAGCGAGAGCGCGGCGAACGCTTCCATCGCGCCCTGCTTGTCTTCCTGCATGTCCTTTTGATAGGCGAGCGGCAGCCCCTTCATCACGATCAGCAGCGCCGTCAGCGAACCGATGACGCGGCCGGTCTTGGCGCGCACCAGTTCAGCGGCATCCGGATTTCTCTTTTGCGGCATGATCGAGGAGCCGGTGGTGAACTTGTCCGACAGCGACACCAGCCCGACCAGCGGCGATGTCCAGATCACGATCTCCTCGGCGAAGCGGGACAGGTGAACCGCCGCGATCGCCGACGCCGACAGCGCCTCCAGCACGAAATCCCGGTCGGAGACCGCGTCGAGCGAATTCGCCATCGGGCGGTCGAATCCGAGCGCGCTGGCGGTCGCGTGGCGGTCGATCGGAAACGATGTCCCCGCCAACGCAGCAGCGCCGAGCGGACTTTCGTTCAGCCGCTTGCGGGCGTCCGCGAAACGTCCGCGGTCGCGCGACGCCATTTCCGTGTAAGCCAGCAGATGATGACCGAATGTCACAGGCTGCGCGGTCTGCAAATGGGTGAAGCCCGGCATCACGGTGTCGGCATGCTCGATGGCACGATCTACCAGCGCGCGCTGAAACGCGGCGAGCGCCCTGTCGATGTCGTCGATGACGTCGCGGACGTAGAGCCGGAAATCGGTCGCAACCTGATCGTTGCGCGAACGTGCGGTATGCAGGCGGCCTGCGGCCGGTCCGATCAGTTCGCCGAGACGGCTTTCGACATTCATGTGAATGTCTTCGAGCGCGCGCTTGAACGAGAACGAGCCCTTGCCGATTTCTGACAAAATCGTGTCTAGACCGCCGGTGATGTTTTTTGCATCGTTGGCCGTAATGATGCCTTGAGCGGCGAGCATGGCTGCGTGAGCCTTGGACGCGGCGATATCCTGGGCGTAAAGGTGCTGATCAACGTCGATCGAGACGTTGATCTCCTCCATGATCGCGTCGGGACTTTCACCGAAGCGGCCGCCCCACATCTTGTTGCTCATATTCTGGTACTCACGCGTTCCTGCTCAGAAATCCAACCGCCAACCGAAGCTTCCGTCAGACGAGACCTCATGCCCGACATCGATCCATCGACGCCCAAATTGCCCCGCGCGAATGCTTATCGCATCCGGATGACCGTCGTTTCCGTCATTATAGCGGCCGCAGCGGGAATGGGTGGGGTATACGGGATCGGTGGGTTAATGCGCAATGCGCATGCGCAGGCCCAATGTGCGCCCGCGGTCGATCTGGCCAGGAAAATCGCGCCTTTTGCCAAAGGCGAGGTCGCGGCATTAACCATGGCCACGGCGCCGCTTCAGTTGCCAGATCTCGCTTTCGAGGATTCCGAGGGCAAGACGAGAAAGCTGTCGGAGTGGAGAGGCCGCACCGTCCTCATCAATCTGTGGGCGACCTGGTGCGTGCCATGCCGCAAGGAAATGCCGGCGCTCGACAAGCTGCAGGAGACGCTCGGCGGCAAGGACTTCGAGGTGGTCGCGATCAATATCGACACCCGCGACCCTGAGAAGCCGAAGAACTTCCTGAAAGAAGGTAACCTCACCAAGCTCGCCTATTTCCATGACCAGAAGGCAAAGGTGTTTCAGGAGTTGAAGAGCGCCGGGCGTGCACTTGGAATGCCGACCTCGGTGCTGGTCGATGGTGCGGGATGCGAGATCGCCACCATTGCAGGCCCCGCCGAATGGGCGAGCGACGACGCGATGAACCTCATCAAGGCCGCGACCGCGAAATAACGCCGCAGTTCCACCTGACGACAGCCCCTTGACGGCATCGCGCGCGCCTATATACTTAACCATATGGTTTACTATTCTGCCGACCGCCTGAATCGCGTCTTTGCCGCCGTCGCCGATCCGACGCGGCGCGCGCTGCTGGCGGAATTGGAGGGGCGCGAGAGCGTCACGATCAGCGAACTCGCGAAGCCGTTCGCGATGTCGCTGCCCGCGGTCATGAAGCATCTCGATGTGCTGTCGGACGCCGGGCTGATCACCAGGAGCAAGACAGGCCGCACAGTCACGTGCCGCCTGACAGCGGCCCCGATGGAGCAGGCAATGGAATGGCTCAGCCGCTACCAGCGATTCTGGACCGCGCAACTCGATCGTCTCGCCGCTTTTGTGGAGAAGGACCTATGCTCACCCAGCCCAGCCTCACCCTCGCCCGACGGCTCAAAGCCCCAGCCTCCAAAGTCTTCGAAGCGTGGACGGACCCCACGAAAATCGTCCAGTGGTTCGGACCCGGACACACCATAGGCGACAGCGTCAAAGCCGACATGGATGTCCGTGTCGGCGGCCACTTCAAGATCAATTTCAGCACCGATGACGGTCAGTCGCATCAGGTCGGCGGCAAATATCTCGAAGTGACGCCGTATCAGCGGCTGGTCTTCAGTTGGGCATGGCATTCGACACCGGAGCGCGTCTCACAGGTGACCGTGGTGCTGCGCGAGGAAGGCGACGTGACACTGCTCACGCTCACCCACGACAAGTTCTTCGATGAAGCTGCCCGCGACGGCCACAAGCGCGGCTGGACCGGAACGCTCGACAAGCTCGAGAAGTTTTTCGCCTGAAATGCACAACGACGCCGGCGGCGACTGCCACCGGCTCACACCTGGAAACCACCAAGGGAGTTTGAAATGCAGTATGTCGACGGATTTGTTTTGCCAGTGCCGAAGAAGAATCTGAAAGCCTACAAAGCTCTGGCGAAACTGGCCTGCAAGGTCTGGCTCGATCATGGCGCGCTCGATTACCGCGAATGCGTCGCCGAAGACGTCAAACCCGGCAAGCTGACGTCGTTTCCGCAGAGCGTGAAACTGAAGACCGGCGAGACCGTGGTCTTCTCATGGATCACCTACAGGTCGCGCAAGCATCGCGACGCCGTGATGGCCAAGGTGATGAAAGATCCGCGCCTCGCGAAAATGATGGATCCGAAGAAGATGCCTTTCGATGCCAAGCGCATGTTCTTCGGCGGGTTCGACACCATCGTCACTGCGTAGAGCCACTCATCACGGTTCTGAAACCGCTGGGCGCTCGTGATTCCTCTCAACAAGAGAGTCCGTGCCCAGTTCAACCAAGGACATCCCAATGACTTCGATCACACCGTTCCTCTGGTTCGATAACAACGTCCCCGAGGCTGTCGCCTTCTACAAATCGGTGTTTCCCAATGCCAAAGTCGAAACCGTCAATGATTTCATGGCGACCTTTGAACTCGAAGGACAGAGGTTCAACGCTCTCAATGGCGGCCCGCAATTCAAATTCAACGAGGCCGTCTCCTTCTTTGTCAGCGTCGAGAGCCAGGAAGAGGTGGACTACTTCTGGAACAAACTAACTGCCGACGGCGGCGAGGAATCGAGATGCGGTTGGCTCAAGGACAAATTCGGCCTGTCGTGGCAGATCGTTCCGACCGCTCTTGGCGAGATGATGAAAAGCGGCACGCCTTCGCAATCACAGAAGGTGATGGAAGCCATGATGAAGATGGTCAAGCTCGACATCAAGACCTTGAAACAAGCCTATGACCAGGCGGCCTGACACTCTCCAGCGTGCCTCCTGTGCAGGGAATGGCGGTTTTGCCATTCCCTCGCGAGCCGCAACCAATCTCTACACCCGCGCGTTCCATGCCGCATGGGCGCAAGCCGAAACCATCGTGATGCAAAGGAGCGCAGCCATGTTGAAAGCAAGCCATGCATTCAGCGGCTTCTCGGCCAACGATATTGGGAAAGCCAGGGAATTCTACAGCGGCATGCTGGGACTCGAAGTGTCCGAGGACCACGGAATACTGAACCTGCATCTTGGCGGCGGCGCCAATGTGCTGATCTATCCGAAAGCCAATCACACACCCGCAACCTTCACCGTTCTCAACTTTCCGGTCGACGATGTCGACAAGGCCGTCGACGAGCTGGGAAAGCGCGGCGTGCGCTTCGAAATCTACAACGAGCCGGAATTCAAAACCGACGCGAAGGGCATCTCCCGCGGCAACGGCGGTCCGACCATCGCATGGTTCAAGGATCCGGCCGGCAATATCCTGTCCGTGCTCGATGCCAATGGCATGATGTAACGAGGAAATCACCATGACCTCCCACGGCCATTTCCACTGGAACGAATTGATGACGCCGGACCCGGAACGCGCCAAGCAGTTCTATCAGAAAACCATCGGCTGGACCTTCGAGGGCATGCCGATGGAGGATGGCGCGACCTACTGGGTAGCCTATGCCGACGGCGAAATGGCCGCTGGAATTTTTCCGACCAACAGGCCCGCCTTCGAAGGCGTCCCGGAAGGCTGGATGTCCTATCTGGCTGTCGATGACGTCGATGCGCGGGTGAAGGTGGCGATGGCGGCAGGCGCGCAATTAATGCGGCCGATCTTCGACGTGCCGCATGTGGGCCGCATCGCCATCCTGACCGAGCCTGGCGGCGCGGGCATCGGGTGGATTACACCGGCCGATTGATCAGACCGAAATATCGAGATTGCCGCCGACGCCGGGCGGATTGTTCGCGGCGGGCTGGAGCAGTTGCAGCACCGATTTCTCCGAATCGATGTTCTGCTTCATGACGCTGGTCGCGATCTGCTGCTGGGTGTTGGCAGCCTGCATGGCCATCATGCTGCTAACGATGCTCATCACGTCCATGGAAACGCACTCTCCCGACTCACGTGCGTGAACCTAGATGGAGACGGTTAATAAAAGCTGGCTGAGGGAAGCGCGGCGGATTAGCGCGTCGGGACCGGCTTGTCGCCGCGATAGTCGTAGAAGCCGCGCTGCGATTTGCGGCCAAGCCATCCGGCTTCGACATATTTCACCAGCAGCGGGCACGGGCGATACTTCGAATCCGCCAGTCCTTCGTGCAGCACCTGCATGATGGACAGACAGGTATCGAGGCCGATGAAGTCGGCCAGTTCCAGCGGGCCCATCGGATGATGCGCGCCGAGTTTCATCGCCGCGTCGATCGCTTCGACGTTTCCGACGCCTTCGTACAGCGTGTAGATCGCCTCGTTGATCATCGGCAGCAGGATGCGGTTGACGATGAAGGCCGGGAAGTCTTCCGAGACGGCAATCTGCTTGCCCATCGCGGTGACGAATTCGCGCGCGGCGTCGAACGTCGCATCGTCGGTGGCGATGCCGCGGATCAGTTCGGCCAGCTCCATCACCGGAACCGGGTTCATGAAATGGATGCCGATGAATTTCTCGGGCCGGTCCGTCGTGGCCGCAAGCCGGGTAATCGAGATCGACGACGTATTCGAAGCGATGATCGCCTCGGGCTTCAGCACGGCGCACAGATCGTGGAAAATCTTGCGCTTGATCTCTTCCTTCTCGACCGCGGTCTCGATCACGAGATCGCAGGCAGCCAGCCCGTCGAGGCTGTCGGACGAGGTGATCCTGGTGAGCGCCTTCTTGTGCGCGTCTTCGGTGATGGTCTTCTTGGCGACCTGACGAGTCAGATTGCCGTTGATGGTGGCCATCGCGGACTTCAGGCGATCGGCGGACACATCGTAGAGGACCACGTTAAAGCCAGCGAGCGCGGCAACATGCGCAATGCCGTTGCCCATCTGCCCCGATCCAATCACACCAACCGTCTTGATCGCTGCCATTCGCTTCCGGTCTCTGTGCTCGCTATCGCTGGATGCGGCAATGACCTTGCCGCACCCCCTTTAATATTACGTCAAACACCTGTCGGGGTTTCGGAATTCCCGCCCGAGCGCCCAACATAGCAGGTTCCGGGCGCATCGTGCGCCCGGATGTCGATCTTAAAGGGCGGCGGTGAGTTCAGGAACCGCCTGATAGAGATCGGCGACCAGACCGAAATCCGCGACCTGGAAGATCGGCGCGTCTTCGTCCTTGTTGATCGCGACGATCACCTTGGAGTCCTTCATGCCGGCCAGATGCTGGATCGCTCCGGAAATACCGATGGCGATGTACAGTTCAGGCGCGACCACCTTGCCGGTCTGGCCGACCTGCCAGTCGTTCGGGGCATAGCCTGCGTCCACCGCGGCGCGCGAAGCACCGACGCCGGCGCCGAGCTTGTCCGCCAGCGGCTCGATGTACTTGGTGAAGTTCTCGCGGCTCTGCATGGCGCGGCCGCCGGAGACGATGATCTTCGCCGAGGTCAGTTCCGGACGATCGCTCTTGGCGACTTCCTCGCCGACAAAGCTCGACAGGGCCGGATCGGCCGCGGCCGCCGCGTTGTCAATCGATGCGCTGCCGCCGTCGCCGGTCGCACCGAAGGTCGAGGTGCGGACGGTGATGACCTTCTTGGCGTCCTTCGACTTCACGGTCTGGATCGCGTTGCCGGCATAGATCGGCCGCTCGAACGTGTCGGGCGACACCACCTTGATGATCTCGGAGATCTGCGCCACGTCGAGGAGGGCCGCAACACGCGGCAACGTGTTCTTGTAGCGGGTGGTCGCCGGCGCAACGATGGCGTCGTACGGACCTGCAAGCGAAACGATCAGTGCGGCCAGCGGCTCGGCCAGATCGTGCGCATAGGCGGCGTTGTCGGCCAGCAGCACCTTGCGGACGCCCTTGAGCTTCGCAGCAGCTTCAGCCGCGCCCTTGGCGCCTTCGCCTGCCACCAGCACGTCCACGTCGCCGCCAAGAGCAGCGGCAGCGGTCAGCGCCTTGTTGGTGGCGTCCTTGATCGATGCGTTATCGTGTTCAGCAATCAGCAACGTGGCCATCAGAGCGCCCCCGCTTCCTTGAGTTTCGACACCAGCTCAGCGACGTCCTTGACCTTGACGCCTGCCTTGCGGCCCGGAGGTTCGGTTGTCTTGAGAACTTCGAGACGCGGCGACAGATCAACACCGAAACTGTCGGCGGCCTTCTCGTCGATCGGCTTCTTCTTCGCCTTCATGATGTTGGGAAGGCTCGCATAGCGCGGCTCGTTGAGGCGCAGGTCGGTGGTGACGATCGCCGGACCCTTGACCTTGACGGTCTGAAGGCCGCCGTCGACTTCGCGCGTGACCTTGAAGTCCGATCCGTCGACTTCGAGCTTCGATGCGAAGGTTGCCTGCGCCCAGCCGAGCAATGCTGCCAGCATCTGGCCGGTCTGGTTGCTGTCGTCGTCAATCGCCTGCTTGCCGAGAATGATCAGGCCCGGCTTTTCTTCGTCCGCGACGGCCTTGAGAATCTTGGCGGCGTTAAGCGGCTCGACGTTGCTGTCGGTCTTCACGAGGATGCCGCGGTCGGCGCCCATGGCAAGGCCGGTACGGATCGTCTCCGACGCCTGCGCAGGTCCGATCGACACCACCACGACCTCAGTCGCCTTGCCGGCCTCTTTCAGGCGCAGGGCTTCCTCGACGGCGATTTCGTCGAACGGATTCATCGACATCTTGACGTTGGCGAGTTCGACACCCGTCCCGTCGCTCTTGACGCGAATTTTGACGTTGTAGTCAACGACGCGCTTAACCGGCACCAGAACCTTCATCGGTTCCCTTTCGTCCTGAAATGGTTGATCACATCCACTCTAAAGCGGTTGGCGGCGGAACCTAATGGTCCCGCCAATCCGGGTCAACGCGCGAAAATTGGAAAACAAGGAAGGTATACCTAATATCTCCGCTTAACGGTTTTGGCCCGGCACCCAAAGCACGTCGCGGGCCCCGTTATCATTGACCGCGCGACCCGCCACGAACAGGAAATCGGACAGCCGGTTCAGATACTGCACGGCTGCATCGCTCACCGGCTCGTTGGGCTGGGATGCCAGTTCCACCACCATGCGTTCCGCCCGGCGGCAGACGGTGCGGGCCAGATGCAGGTGAGCGGCGGCGGGTGTTCCGCCAGGCAAAATAAACGAGTTCAGCGGCGCCAGATCGGCATTGAGCGCGTCGATGTCATGCTCCAGACGCTCAACCTGCGTGGCCAGCACGCGCAGCCGCTCGGCCTTGCCCTCCCGCTGCGGAACAGCCAGATCGGCGCCGAGATCGAACAGGTCGTTCTGCACCCGTCCGAGCATGGCATCGATGGCCGGGGCCTGCGCCAGATAGAGACGGGCCACGCCGATCACGGCGTTGGTTTCATCGACAGTTCCATAGGCGCTGACGCGAAGATCGTATTTCGGGCGGCGCTCGCCGCTGCCGAGCGCTGTCGTCCCGTCATCGCCGGTGCGCGTGTAAATCCGGTTCAGAATGACCATCGCGTCGATCCGTTGTAACTGTTGAAGCCCCGTCCGCCTCCGCCGATCAGCTCTTGCCGAGCGCCCAGACGGCAAGCATGGCGATGACGATGGCGATGAACTGAAAAAGCACGCGCAGCCGCATCAATCGTTGCGAGGTGTTGGGCGAGCCGCCGCGCATCATGTTGAACAGGCCGAGCAGCAGCACAATCGTGACCGCGGCCAATGCAATGGGGAGAGCTATGTTCGAGAGGAACGTTGTCATGAGGGGTACATAACACTCCCGATGGCCTCGCGCCATCGCCTGCCTGAAAGTGCTGGAGAGAACTTCCTCAACCGGACATGACTTTAACTGCCCGGCGCGTTACATCTTGGGGGCAATGAATCAGGGTGGCACGTGAGGCTGATCCGAGACGCTTTCAATGTCGCACTCGATGCGTTCTACACGTTCCTGGCCGATGATGGCTGGGCGATCGCGAGCCATATCGCACTATCGGCGCTGATGGCGCTGTTTCCCTTCCTGATCGTGATCACCTCCCTTGCCGGTGTGTTCGGATCGAAGGAACTGGCCGACCGGGCTGCCGAAATGATGCTGGAGACGTGGCCCACGCAGGTCGCTGATGCGTTGTCCGGCGAAATCCATAACGTGCTGACCCAATCGCATAGCGGTGTTTTCACCATCGGCGTCGTGCTCGCGCTGTACTTCGCATCGAACGGTGTCGAAAGCCTGCGCGTCGGGCTGAACCGGGCCTATGGCGTCGTCGAAAAGCGGAGCTGGTACTGGCTACGGCTGGAATCGATCGGCTACACCATGGTCGCCGCCGTGACCTCACTGGCGATGGCGTTCCTGATCGTGCTGGGTCCGCTGATCCTGGCCGCCGCGCGGCGCCACATTCCGCTTCGGATCGAACCGAACGAAGATCTGTTTACGATCCTGCGCTTTGGGCTGACCATTGTCGCGCTAATCGTGACGCTTGTGATCCTGCACAAGTGGCTGCCGGCCGGAACGCGCCGCATGCGCGAGATTATGCCGGGCGTTGTCTTCACGATGATCGGATCGCTCGTCTCCGGCGTGGTGTTCGGCCAGTACCTCGCGCGTTTCGCCAGCAACTATGTCACGACCTATGCCGGCCTGGCGTCGGTGATGATCGCGCTGGTGTTTCTGTATTTCATCGCGGCGATTTTCGTGTACGGCGGCGAACTCAACGCCTCGATCGTCAAGTGGCAGAACGCTGCGTCGCCTGAAGAAGCGCCGTCGCCAGCGCGCGCGGGCTGACCGGTTTGGTCAGGAACGCATCGGCGCCGGCGGCGAGCGAGGCCTGCTCATCATCTGCTCGCCCCGAAACGCCGATAATGGCGATACGCCCGCAACGTCCTTCAAGCGCCCGGACCCGCCGGATCGCTTCAACGCCGTCGATGCCCGGAAGCACCATGTCCATCAGCACCGCATCAAAGTCGCCCTGCGCGATCCGCTCCGGCGCCGCCTCGCCGCGTCCGATGAATTCGGTCTGATGGCCGAGCTCGGTCAGAATGGCGTTGAGCACGACGCGGCCGAATGGATTGTCTTCAATGCTCAGGATGCGAAGACCTCGCGACGCGCGCGGCACATCCGATCCCGGCGCCGGTGGCTTCAGCGCCTTCGCCCGCTTGAGCGCAACGGTCAGCACGAATGTCATGCCGCCGCCCGCTCGCTGGCTTGCCGTGATGTCGCCGCCCATGGCGCGGGCGAGTTGCTTGACCGACGACAATCCAAGGCCCGCACCGCCGAAACGCGACGCGATGCTGACATTCGCCTGCGAGAACGGCTTGAACAGCCGCTTGATCTCCGCGAGCGAAAGACCAATGCCACTGTCGGAGACCGAGAACGTCACATCCAGTCTGTCGCCTGAGCCTGCCCTGGCCGAAACGTCGAGGGCCACCGTGCCCTGCTGGGTAAACTTGACGGCGTTGTCGATCAGGTTTTCCAGCGCCGCCCGCAGGCGCACCGGATCGCCGGTCACAAAGACCGGCAGTTTTGCCGCGATCTCGACCTGCGATTGCAGCCCCTTCGCCGCGGCCCGCCCAGCCAGGGAATCCCCCATCGCCCGTGACAGCGCCTGAAGATCGAAAAAGTCCTGGCGCACCGCCAGCCCGGTGGTGTCGTGGCGCGCCGCATCGACGAACAAGGTGGCGAGCGCTGCGAGATGCTCCGCACCGACCTTGATCGTATCCACCCAGCGCCGCTCGCGCTCACCGAGTTCGGATGTCGCTAGCAGTGAACTGATTGCCAGAATGCCGGTCAGCGGGGTGCGGACTTCGTGGGCGAAGGCCGCCAGCGCCGTCTCGACGATCCGCGATTCCGAAGCCGGCTGTTTGACCCTCCGCTTCGCAGCAGCCTTTTTGACGGCCGCCTTTTTCGAGGCAACCGGCTTCGCCCCACGCGTCTTCCGCGCAGGCGTCTTGGCGCCGCGCTTGACGCGCGTCTTCAGGCTACGCTTGACGCGCGATTTCGCCGCCATGATTCCCCACCCATCCAGCCTCCAACATGACATGTCGGAGGCTGCCGAGTCACGCTACGGCGGGTTTAAGCGGGGTTAATACCAACAAGACGCCGCACCTGCGCCGGTGTCGTCCCACCGGCCCGCAAATCCCGGAGCGCCGTGGACCGCGTCGATTTCGACAGCTTCTGTCCTGCCTCGTCCAGCACGAGGCCATGGTGGCGGTAAACCGGCTGCGGCAGCCCGAGTAATTCCTGCAACAGCCGGTGCACGCCGGTCGCCCAGAACAGGTCCTGGCCCCGCACGACATCGGTGATGCCTTGCAGGGCGTCGTCGATCACAACCGACAGATGGTAACTCGTCGGCGTGTCCTTGCGGGCCAGGATGACGTCGCCCCACTGCTCGGGCTTTGCCGGCACCTGTCCGGTCTCGCCACCCGGACCGGCGCCTTGCTCCGTCCAGAACAGGGGACCGGCGCGCGCCGCTGCCGCGTCCATATCGAGCCGCAAGGCGTAGGGCGCTCCCGACGACAGGCTTCGATCACGCTCGTCGATCGCCAGATGCCTGCCGGTTCCGGGATAGACCGGAGCGCCATCGGGATCGCGCGGCCATGGTCCCGCCCGGTCCTTCGCATCGACCAGCCGGGCGATTTCTGCGCGGCTTTCAAATGCGGGATACAGCAGGCCCTCGCGCATCAGGCGGTCGACGGCCTCGCGATAGAGCGCGAGGTGTTCCGACTGCCGCCGCACCGGCTCTTCCCATGTCAGGCCCAGCCACGCGAGATCCTCATAGATCGCCTGCTCGTATTCAGGCCGGCAGCGGGTGGTGTCGATGTCTTCGATGCGCAGCAGCAACCGCCCGCCACTTTGCCGGGCGAGATCGAAGTTCAGCAGCGCCGAGCGCGCATGTCCAAGATGAAGAAATCCATTCGGACTTGGCGCGAAACGGAAAACGGGTGGCGGCATGGTTCGATCCTGTTCGACGCATCGTGCCCCGGCAATTGCACTCGCGTCCGATTCCCTTCATGCTCACAAAACCAATGACAGTCCATCTCAACACGCAAGCGGACCTTGAAGACGCTGTTCATGCGCTGGTCCGTTTCGATCCCCGGCTCGGCCCCGTGCTCGATGTCGCCGGAATGCCGAACCTGCGGCGGCGCGAGCCCGGCTTCGCAGGTCTCGCGGCCATCGTCTGCGGACAGCAGTTGTCGACAAAAGCCGCCGCCGCCATCTGGGGCCGCGTCAGCACGACGTTCGATCCCTTTCATCATGACAAGCTCAAGAGCGCACGCGCGGACCGGCTCGGACGTCTCGGCCTGTCTGCGGCGAAAATCAAATCGCTGAAATTCATCGCGCGCGAACTGAGCGAGGAACGGCTCAACCTCGAAGTGCTCGCAGAAGAGGACGCGGACGCCGCCCATGCGACCCTGACGAAGCTGCACGGCATCGGACCATGGACCGCGGACATCTATCTTCTGTTCTGTCTCGGTCACGGCGATGCATGGCCGGCGGGCGATCTTGCCATTCAGGAGGCGATTCGCATCGGCCTCGCCTTGAAGTCGCGGCCAACGGTCAAGGAGATGCATCCGCTGGCGGAGCCGTGGCGGCCGTTTCGCGGCGCAGCCGCGCATCTGTGGTGGTCGTACTATCACGCTATCAAGAAGCGCGAAGGCGTGATCGCAGGGACAGCGACAGCGTCGCCAAAAACGACCACCAAGAAGAAACCTGCGAAAGCGAAAACCGTTTCAAACACCAAGGGCGTTTTAAACAAATCCCGCGTCGCAAAAGCGTCAGCGAAGCCGGCGAAGAATGCGCTACGAAAGAAAGCAGCGAAGACAACGGGAGCGCGGAAATGACATCGTCCACTCAATTCATCGTGGAGCGGAACGATCTGGCGAAGTGCAGGCTGATCGAGACGCCGCTGCCAGGCGTGTTGCAGTTGCCCGAAGATGGCTTGCTGGTGAAGGTCGAGCGTTTCGCCTTCACCGCGAACAACATCACCTACGCGATGCTCGGCGACCAGTTGAAGTACTGGCATCTGTTTCCGACGCCAGAAGGCTTCGGCAACATTCCGGTCTGGGGATTCGGCCGGGTCATCGAATCGCGTCATCCGGAGATCGCAGCGGGCGAAGTTCTGTTCGGCTATCTGCCGATGGCGACGCATCTCGTGATCGAAGCCGCCGACGTCAAGAAAACAGGGTTTCGCGATGCCGCCGCGCACCGGCAGAGCGTTTCGCCGGTTTACAATGCCTATGCCCGCGTCACCGGCGATCCGGCCTTCGAGGGCCGCGAAGGCGACTATCAGGCGCTGCTGCGGCCGCTGTTCATGCTGTCGTTCCTGGTGGACGATTTCCTCGCCGACAAGGACTTCTTCGGCGCGAAAACCGTGATCCTTTCCAGCGCATCGAGCAAGACCGCGTTCGGGCTGGCGTGGCTGCTGCACAGCCACCGCAAGCCGGTGCGCGTGATCGGACTCACGGCGGCAGGGAATAGGGACTTCGTCACATCGCTCGGCTGTTACGACGAGGTCGTGATATACGACAACATCGAGAGCATTCCCGCGGATCAGCCGGTCGCCTTCGTCGATATGGCGGGCAATCCCGATCTGCGCACCCGGCTGCACAGGCACTTCGGCGGCCAGTTGGTTTACAGCGGACGGGTCGGCCTGACCCATCAGGACGCAGCGCCTGACGACGACGCCCTGCCCGGCGCCAAGCCGACATGGTTCTTTGCGCCGGACCAGATTCGCAAGCGTGCCAAGGAATGGGGTCCCGGAGGAATCGACCAGCGATTCGGCGCGGTCTGGTCCGGCTTCACCGCCGCGATGGGCCCCAAGCTCGATGTGATCGAAAGCCGGGGTTCCGACGCGGTCCAGCAGGTTTACCTGGATACGCTCAAAGGCCGCGTAAAACCGGCTCAAGCGCACATGCTGTCGATGGCCGATTGAGGCGAAGCGCTCACCGGCAGGTGAGCGGAAACGCTCTTCACAATCCCGTCACGCTGCCTGTAGTATGTCATCCCAAGCTGCTTCGCAGCCAATTGGGGTTGGGGCCAGGAGCGTTACTTGAACGCACATGTGTCACAAGGCGGTTGGCCGGTCCTCGTGCTGAATGCGGACTTCCGGCCGCTGAGCTACTATCCACTCTCGCTGTGGTCCTGGCAGGACGCTGTCAAGGCCGTGTTTCTCGACCGCGTCAATATCGTCGCCAACTACGACCACGCGGTTCACAGCCCGACCTTCGAGATGCGGCTGCCGAGCGTGGTTTCGCTCAAGTCGTTCGTGAAGCCGACGACGCATCCCGCCTTCACCCGGTTCAATGTTTTCCTGCGCGACCGCTTCTCCTGCCAGTACTGCACCTCGCAGGAAGACCTGACCTTCGATCACATCATCCCGCGCTCCCGCGGCGGCCAGACCACGTGGGAAAACGTCGTCGCGGCATGCTCGCCGTGCAACCTGCGCAAGGGCAACATGACGATGGCGCAGGCGAAAATGCATCCGCGCCAGATGCCGTTCGCGCCGACGGTGCACCAGCTTCACCGCAACGGCCGGCTGTTCCCGCCGAACTACCTGCACGAAAGCTGGCTCGACTATCTCTACTGGGACACCGAACTCGACCCGTAGGATTCCGGCTTAATGGCCAGTCGCTCGCGGCGTTGCAGGGAGAGAAGTCACTCCCTGCTTTGATACCGAGCTCGATCCGTAAGCGTTCGCGCTCAGGCTTCCTGATGGAACGGATAATCCGTGTAGCCCGCTTCCGCGCCGCCATAAAACGTCGCCCGATTGTACGGCGTGAGCGGCGACTTGCGTTTGAGGCGAAGCGGCAGATCCGGATTCGAAATAAAGTGACGGCCGAAAGCAATCGCATCCGCTTTGCCTGATGCGATGGCATTTTCTGCGGTCTCACCGGTGAAGCCACCCGCTGTGATCAGGACGCCCGGCCAGAGCGGCCTGAACAACTCCATCGCCGACGGCACGTTCTGATGGTTGACCTCGGCACGGCCCGCGCCGCTGCTGCGCGGCTCGATGAAATGCAGATAAGCCAGACCGCGCGTGCCCAGCATCCGCACCACATGGCTGTAGAGCGGCATTGGATCGGCCTCGCCGGTGTCGTTGGCGACACCGTAAGGCGACAGACGCACGGCCACACGATCGGCGCCCCAGACGCCGATGGCAGCATCGGTGACTTCGGCGAGCAGACGTGCGCGGTTCTCGATCGATCCGCCGTACGCATCTGTCCGCTGGTTGATGCGCGACTGAAGAAACTGCTCAAGCAGATAGCCGTTCGCGCCATGGATCTCGACGCCGTCGAACCCGGCTTCCTGCGCGTTCCGTGCACCCTCCCGGAAGCTGTCGACGATTCCCGCGATCTCGCCGGTTTCGAGCGCACGCGGCGTCTCGTAAGGCACCTGCTTTCCATCGGCCGTCATGGCGGTGAAATTGCCGGAGATCGGAACCGCTGACGGCGCGACCGGCAAGGCCCCGCCGGGCTGGAACGAGGAGTGCGAGACACGCCCGACGTGCCAGAGCTGCAGGAAGATGATGCCGCCCTTGGCATGAACCGCATCGGTGATTTCGCGCCATCCAGCAATCTGCTCGCGCGAATAGATGCCCGGCGTTCTGGGATTCCCTCGTCCGGTTTGAACGACCGGCGATGCTTCGGCGATAATCAAGCCACCCTGCGTGGCGCGCTGCTGATAGTATTCGAGGTTCAACGGATGCGGCGCGTTATCCTGCTGCGCGGCTCGCATCCGGGTCAGCGGAGCCATGACGACGCGGTGGCTGAGCTGATACGGCCCAACTTTCAGGGGAGAGAAAAGCGAGGAGGACATCACGCGAGCTCCGGGGTCTGCATCAAGGTTTTGACGCGTTATCACAGCTTGCGGTTTTTCTCTTCATTTTGCGCGCGCATGGCAGACCTACGCTCCCATGACGCGGCTGGCGTCCAACCTGCGCATTCGATCGCCGGAGGCAAATTTCCTATTATCGTGCGGATGCGTCGTCTTCCACGCGAGATTTCACAGCCGGATCGCCCGCATTCTGATTCAAGGTCATCGCCGACCAAAAGATGGACAAGGCAATACTCGTCATGACACGAGGCATGAGGAACAACATCTGTAATCTCCACATCAACTTGTGGAGCAACCTTTGAAGGAAAGCAGTTGTTCCTGAGCGCGGCACGCAAAAAATAATAAAGGTCAGGAACTTCCTTGACGCGAACGCGCGCAGACATCACTGCGCACTTGTTGAACCGGAGCCTCACAGATCTCCGTTGGCCTAGGCAGCCGCCCTCCGCGCCGCGCGCTTGATCGCCTGAGGCGGCTGGCCGAATGCCCGCAGGAATGCACGGCGCATCCGCTCGGGATCGGAAAACCCGGTCTCGCGCGCGATCACATCAACGGGATGCTGTGCCTCCTCCATCATGAGGCGCGCCGCTTCGACACGAAGATTCTCGACGGCTTTCGCCGGCGACTGTCCGGTTTCCGAGCGGAACGCACGGCTGAACTGGCGCGGACTGAGCCGCGCGGCTTCCGCCAGCCCCTCGACCGACAAATCGGTCTTCAGATTTTTCTTTGCGAAAGCGAGCGCATCCTGAATGCGGTCAGACTTCGGCTGAAGTTCGAGCAGCGCCGAGAACTGCGACTGCCCGCCAGTCCTGCGATGATAGACCACCATCTTGCGTGCGATGCCGCGCGCAATGTCGGCACCGAGATCGTCCTCGACCATCGCCAGACAAAGGTCGATGCATGATGTCATGCCGGCTGACGTCCACACCGATCCATCGACAATGAAGATTCTGTCTTCCTGAACTTTGATCTTCGGAAAGCGGGCCTGCATGTCCCGTGCGAACGCCCAGTGCGTGGTGGCGCGCCGCCCGTCGAGGATGCCGGCTTCCGCAAGCACAAAGGCACCGGTGCAGATGCTGGCGATCCGCCGCGACACCTTGCTCGCCGCACTCATGAAAGCGAGCAGTCCGGCGGATGCTTGAACGGGCGACATCCAGCCGGTCACCAGGACCGTGTCGAATTTCGCCGCGCTAAAGGGTTTGGTCTCGATCGGGACGCCCGATGAACTGGCGACCGGCCCGCCGCGCTCCGACAAAAGCTCGATCTCATAGGACGGCGAATATCCCACCATGTTCGCCAGCTCGAACACCGAAATCGCAGCCAGATCAAGGATTTGGAAGCCCGGAAAGATCACGAGACCGATGCGCTTCACGGCAGCTTGCCTCTCTCAACATTGTCCTAAAACGAGGTATCTATGACATTCAAGACAGACCCCTAAACTCCTAGGTTGATCCCGTCAAGCCCGGCCTTCCGCCGGAGACACCAGCAAACTATGGACACGACAATGGCACATCAGAACAAGGGTACGGCTCTCGTAACAGGTTCCTCCTCAGGCATCGGCGCGATCTACGCGGACCGCCTCGCTCGGCGTGGCTACGACCTCATCCTGGTCGCGCGCGACAAGGCGAAGCTCGACACGCTCGCAGCCAAACTCGCCAAGGCCACCGGCCGCAGGGTCGAGGTTTTGCCTGCTGACCTTAATGCGAAGGCCGACTTGCGCCGCGTGGAGGAGCGCCTGAAAACCGATCGGAGCATTACTGCACTGATCAACAATGCCGGCATCGGCTCCGCCGGACCGCTGCTGACCTCTGATGTCGATCAGATGGACGCGATGATCCAGCTCAACGTCGTGGCGCTGACCCGTCTGGCGCTTGCCGCCGCCCCGGCTTTCGTCGCCCGCAAGAACGGGCTCATCATCAATATCGCATCGATCGTGGCGCTCGATACCGATGTGCTCAACGGCACCTACAGCGGCACCAAGGCTTATGTCGTCAATTTCACCCAAGCGCTGCACAAGGAATTCAAGGACAGCGGCGTTCGGGTTCAGGCTGTGTTGCCGGGCGCGACCGCGACGAATTTCTGGGATGTTGCAGGCGTACCGGTCGCCCACCTGCCGCAGGGCATCGTGATGCAGGCGGACGAAATGGTCGATGCTTCGCTGGTTGGCCTCGACATTGGCGAACTCATCACCATCCCGTCACTGCCTGATGTGAAGGAATGGGAAAACTACGATGCGGCAAGAAAGGCGCTCACGCCGAAGCTGTCACGGGCGCAGGCTGCCGACCGTTACAAGAAAAAAAGCGCAGCATAACTTCCGCTCGAACGAACAAGGCCCTCGCCCAGCGGCGGGGGCTTTTTCAGCGCAGCAGCAGCGTGGCTGCGACCGGCACCAACAGCGACGTCACCAGTGCGTTCAGTCCCATCGCAATGCCGGCGAATGTGCCTGCCACCTCGTCGACCTGAAACGCCCGCGCGGTGCCGATCCCGTGCGAGGCGAGCCCCGCCGCGAACCCCCGCGCGCGGAAGTCGGTGATTCCCAGCCGGTTCATCGTCGGGGTCACCACGATCGCGCCCATGATGCCGGTCAGGACGGTTGCGACCGCCGTGATGGCGGGATTGGCGCCCAGCGTTTCGCTGATGCCCATGGCGACACCCGCGGTCACCGATTTCGGCGCCAGCGACAGCACGATCTCACGCGGCAAGCCGGCTGCTTCCGCGAACAGCACCACCGAGACGATGGCCGTGATGCAGCCCACGACGAGCGCCATCAGCATCGGGATAATCGCCGTCATCACGGTCTCGCGGTTTTCATAAAGCGGCACCGCGAGCGCGACGGTGGCGGGACCGAGCAGGAAATGCACGAACTGCGCACCGCTGAAATAGGTCGTATAGCTGGTCCCGGTCACGTGGAGAAACAGGCCGACGATCCAGATCGAGTGCAGCACGGGATTCATCAGCGGATTGCGATGGGTGGCCAGCGAGGCCGCGTCGGCGCTTGCGTAGACCGCCAGAGTCACGGTCAGCCACAGCAGCGGCGTCTGCGACAGATACACCCACAGCGAAAACGGATTGCCGCTCATGACGCGCCGCGTCCCCGGCGCATCAGCCGGCTGGTGATCAGGAACGTGCCGACGGTGACAACCAGAGTCACCAGGACCGACGCGGCCAGGATCACGAAAATTGCAAGACCGCGCTGCGCGATCAGATCAAGTTGCTGCACCACGCCGACGCCTGCCGGGACGAACAGCAGCGACAGATGCGCCAGCATGCCTTTCGCGGTCCCCTCCACCGCGTTGTCGCGCAGCGGCCCTCGCGCCAGGATCGGAAAACGATCGCGCGTAATCAGCACCACAAACAGAAGTGCCAGGCCCACCACCGGCCCCGGCACAGGCACCCGCAATCCGCGGACGATCACCTCACCGATCAACTGACAGATCAGAATGACACTCAGGCTGGCGATCATGGGCGGCTCCGGCGCGGATACGCTGCATAACACGCGAGACGGCTCGCCGCTGTCAATCGCGCCACATGCATGGAGGCACCGTCACTGCTGCGAGCGCCGATAAAGGTCGGCAATGTTCTTCCAGATCGTATCCTTGAGTGCGTTCGCGACCGGTCCTGCCAGAACGACTGGAGGCCTGTGGCGCTTAATGCAGCCTTCGACCAGCCGCAGCACCCAGACCTCGCCGTCGGTGTAGTAAAGATCGCCCTCGCCATTACGACCGCGCAGTGTGGGACCTACACCGGCCACGGTGTAGCGCGCCTCGATCATCCCGGCGGCTTGCAGATCGGTTTCGATCAACTGCCGCTCCGCATCGACATCGGGCGCGATGTGATGGGTGATCGCGCCGGTATAGTGACTGAACCCGACACTGCGGTCGAATGTCACCGCGCCGAGCCAGACCGGGCGCTTCTCTTCGCCGTCCTTGAGCACCATCCACAAACGGATGTGATGGCGCTGGTCGGCGCTCTTGCCGACCGGCTTCTCGAAAGCGAGATCTTCGCGGCGGCCATCGTAAAACAGCGGACTGACCGGCGCGTCGGGATAGGGCCTGTCGAGCAATACACTGCCCGATATTTCCAGCGAGGAGCGCAATGTCACCGGATCGGCTGGAAACCATCCTGCTTCGCGCATGGCGCAGAGGATGTCATTCGACGATCCGACAAGCCCGATATTGATCGGATCGGCGGGAATGCCCTGCGCGGTGACTGTCACCATCGGCAGGCCATCGAGTTTCCTCTGATGTTCGTAGTGCCGCCAGAACGACGGCAGCAACAGATAAGCGATCACGCCGTAGGCGACGAGAACAACGGCGAGCGCCATGAGCACCCGCTTCATGCGGCGCGACGGTGGCCGCGGCGCTGGACCAGCCGGACTCACAGCCGGCCGGTCCATGACCGTTCAGCCAATCTCAGCCTTTCAGCCGCTTGGTGCATTCGCTGTAATAGCCGCCGCCCTTCTGAATCCACTTCAGCCCGCCGTTCGCATTGGTGGCCTTGTTGGCGTTGTATTGGTCGACGCAGGTGTGCATGCGCGCCTTGCCAGCGGTCTCGCTGGAATACTTCGGCGCAACGGCGGTCGGGAAGACTGCGGGTCCTGCCGGGGCGGCGGGAGCAGCAGCGGGAGCCGCGGCAGCCTTCGGTGCTTCCTTCGGCGCTGCGGCCGCCTTTGGAGCCTCCTTGGGAGGCGCTGTTGTCGCGGCCGCAGGCGTCGCGTCGGCGCCGCACTGGGCCTTCCGGAAGTCGTTCCACTTCTGGTCGCCAAGGGTGCCCGCGGCCTTCGCAGCCTGATACTTGGCGCTGCATTCCTGGGCGGTCAGGGCCTGCGCCGGCATGGCCGCGAAGGTCGCCGCACCAGCCAGCAGCGCCGCACACAACAGATTGGCTCGGATTGTCATCGAACTCTCCTGAATGAGGGATCTCGAAAGCGACACATCCTAGCCCACGCCGATTTGCATTCAACGCGCTGCCACGCCCGGCGATCAAAAAATAATGAACGTCGAAGGGCATTCCGCGCTGCGGCGTTCACGAGCGGTTCATCCTCGCGGGCCAAGGCTCGCGCCCATCTGAAACGCGAGACACCACCCATGATCACCCTCCCTTCACGTATCCTTGCCACCACCGTCGCCTCGCTGATGCTGGCCGGTGCCGCCTTCGCACAAACCGCGACGCCTGCAGCTCCGGCTGCGCCTGCAACCAAGGCGGAGCCGGCCAAAACCGCGCCAGCCAAGATGGCGGCTCCCAAGGAGAAAGCGGAACGAACCGCCGCCTCCCTCGAATGCTCGAAACAGGCCGACGCCAAGGGACTCCACGGCAAGGAGCGCAAGAAATTCCGCTCCGAGTGCAAGAAGACTGCGGGCAAACCGAACTAATCCAACGACGCAAGGCGAGTCAGCTTTTGGCTGGCTCGCCTTCGATCTTTCATCAAGCCGCGCATGGAAAGTGCCTGAGCCATGCTCGCACTCATTTGCGGCGTAACGCTGGATTTGTGATAACGGCGTTTCCGTTCCTCAAATCCCGCCGCAATGACGCCTGTCCCTCAAAAGCTGTCGCGAATTTTTCGCAGCGTCACTCCGCGCGACATCCTCCATACGTTTGAAACGCTTCTCATCGGCCTGGCCGGAGGAGCCTTGTTTCGATGGCTGGAATTGCCCGGCTGGTTGATCTCGGGCGCGATGATCGCAGTGGGTGCCGCCGCGATCGCGGGGCGTCCGATGGGCCTGCCGCCGCTGATGGCGCATATCATCCTGATGACGCTCGGCCTGTCGCTGGGCTCGATGGTGTCGCCGCAAATGCTGACCAACATGGCGAGCTATCCGCTCAGCATCGCAATCCTTGCCGCGTCGACCTTCTGCGCCACGTTCGGCAGCAGCTTCTATCTGCAGCACGTCCACAAATGGGACCGCACATCCGCCCTGCTCGCGGGCAGCCCCGGCGCGCTGTCGCAGATCATCATGCTCGCCAACGAGCAGCGTGCCGATGTCGCCGGCATCGCGGTGGTGCAGACCATGCGCGTGATCGTTCTGACCGCGGCGCTGCCGCTGATCCTCGCGGCATCCGGGCTGGCGCAGCACGGCGGCTCCGCGATACACACAGCGCCCGCAACGCCGCTTGCGCTCGCCGTCCTCGCCGCGGCATGCGTGGCGACATCGCTGCTGCTGCGTCTCGTGAGGTTTCCGGCGAGCTGGATGTTCGGCGCCATGCTCGGCTCCAGCGTCCTGCACGGCACCGGATCGATCGAAGGCGGCTTGCCGAGCTGGGCCTACGCCGCCGCACTGATCGGGATCGGAGCGCTGATCGGCACGCGATTTGCGAAAATTTCGGCACGCACGTTGCTGAGCTACATGGCCGCTGCGATCGGATCGTTCGCGGTGGCCATCGTCATTTCAGCGATTTTCATCTCGATCGCGGCGCTGACCACGCATGCGCGGTTCGGCGACATCGTGGTGTCCTTCGCGCCGGGCGCGATGGACGCCATGCTGGCGCTGGCTCTGACGCTGCACATCGATCCGATTTTCGTCGGCGCACATCATCTGTCGCGATTCGTTTTCGTCTCGGTGGCGACACCGGGCATTGTTCATCTGTTCGGGCGCCCGCAGGTCGATGCGGATGACTAGGGCATGATCCCAGAGTCTATCGCGCCTTGGCAGCACCCCACGCGGCCAGCGCCGCCATGCCAAGCGAGATCAACGCGTTGTAGCCTGCCAGCGACAGCCCCAGAAAACGCCACTGCACCTCGTCGCAGCGGATCACCTTCACCTTGTTCAGGCTATCCAGCAGGTTTCCGGTGTTGCCGAAATCGACGATCGGCCCGCTGCAATCGGTCGGCCCCTGCCAGAACCCCCATTCGACGCCGGCGTGATAGATGCCGAGACCGGCATTGGCGAGCAGCGCGAGGGCGAGAATGACAAGACCCGCACCGAGCAAACGCCGGGAGACACCCTGCGAGGCGCCAAACGCAACAAGGGCCGCCAGCGGAATGGCGAGGTAATAGGCATAACGCTGTTCGAGGCACAGCGGACAGGGCCGGATGTCGAGCACCAGTTCGAAGAACCACGCACCGGCGATGGTCGCAGCGGCAATCGCCGCAATGCCCGCACTGGCGACAAATATTGCGTCACGCGGGCGGTTCATGTGTCCTGATGCCGTCGTTGTGCCGTTTGACACGTCAAATCTCCTGTCCGGCGTGGGTCCTAGCTTGCCCGCCGTCTGCTGTCGACGCCTGGCGCGATCACAGGCGGTTGACCGCACCCGCGCGCGAGCTATATTCCGCCCGCTTCAAGACCCCTCGCCTTCCGGCGACGGTCCTGTTGGCCCCTGTGGCGGAATTGGTAGACGCGCTCGACTCAAAATCGAGTTCCGCAAGGAGTGCTGGTTCGATTCCGGCCAGGGGCACCATCGCTGGTTAGAGTTCTGAACCCGCGGGGCGGGTTGCCCATTCGGGCCGAACGTGGATCGGATGTTATCGTTTGACCCGATAATCCGGATCTTGTCTTCCGAAACGATCACCGCATCGACCACGCTGGACAAATAGGCTTTCCGGGCGGCCACGTCGCCGGACGTGAGCTGGTCTCGCATAAGCCGGCTGAAGCGGTCGATTGCCATCGGATCAATCTCGATGGGACTTGCGCTCGACTTCTTTGCATAGTCCAGAGCTTCGGCTGCCCGATCGCGGCCCTCTTTGAGGGCAGTCACCCGCTCTTTGAGCATTGGGTCGGTGCCATCGATCGTGCCGGCTTCAATGGCGGCGTAGAGCCGGTTAAGCCGTTCCTCAGCCTCCGCGGCCTGCCTGGCAAGATCAACGATGCGGCGATCGGCTGACGCCTGCCGGTCGTCGCGGCGGGCCTTGAGAGCGAGCAGAATGGATGTCACGCGCTCAGGCTGGAGTAACTGGTCGACCAGCGCATCCACCACCAGCTTTTCGATCACCGGCCGTGGAATCTTTCGGTTCACGCATCCGGTCCCGCTCTCCTTGTGGCGCGCCTGTTTGGTCGCCTGGATGCACTTATAGTAAGCGTACACTCTGCCCGTGCGAGACGTGCCGGTCGCCGCCGTCAACGCGCAGGAAACCACGCAGTCGCAGCGCACCAGCCCGCCCAGCAACGATGGCGCTGCAGTCAGGCGCGGCCCCTTGGCTCTGGGCTGACGCGAAGCGAGTAAAGCCTGAACCTGGTCGAAAGTCGCGCGATCGATGATCGCCGGAATCTCGTATTCGACGATTTCAGAGGCTTCCTTCCGTTCGCCGTCACCCTTTCGGTTGTACTCGTTGAAGCGCCGTAAGCCGCAATAAGCGTCCCGGTTCAGGATCTCATGGATCGTGCCAGTGCCGAACAGCTTGCCATTTCGCGAGCGGAAACCTCGCTCGTTCAGCCAGATCGCAATCTTCTTGGTCCCAAGCGGACCGCTTTCGCCGTCACCGTTCCTCGCAAGATCGAAGGCACGAATCACGATCTCGGCTTCGACCGGCTCGACCGCAAGTTTCTTCTTCTGCTTGTTTCCGATAACGTCCGCGTCAACTGACTTGTATCCAAATGGGATTACCCCTCCGTTCGAGTACCCCCGACGGGCGTTCTCTTTCATAGTGCGAGTGGTCGCGCGCGCAGTCTCGGCAGACTGAAATTCGTTGACGATCCCAATGAACTTTCTGAACAGATCACCACTGGCATCATTGGTCAGCGGCTCCGCAAACGATATCAACTCGACCTTGTGCTTACGCAAGGCACGGACTGTCAGCTCCTGCTCGAATTGATTGCGGAACGCGCGCGAGAACGAATAGACCATGATGGCATCGACGGTGCGCGTGCCGTCCGTGGCACGCGCCACCATCTGCTCGAACGCCGGTCGTTTCATGTTGGTGGCGCTCTCGCCTTCTTCGCGATAGACCGCCAGAACGTTTTCTCCCTCGCGCTCGCATTTGGCCAGGATTTGCTTCTCCTGGTCGTACAAGCTCAGAAAGTTGGCCGCCTGTTTTTCGGTGGAGGTCCGAACGTAGACGAGAACGTTGCGCGACGTTCTCTTCGGCTGTTCGGCTTGAAGATGCTTGCGGGCCATACCAGTCGCTCTCTTGTAGAACGATTTCGAGTTTAGTGAACATTGCGCGGCTTGGGAAGCAGCTGCCTTGCGACGGCAATCGCGCGAGGACGCGCATCATCGCCAATCTGGATCTTGCTCCAGCGGCGCGACCACTCGGCCCGCAACGCTGCGTGGAGCATTTCGGTGTGCGTCACGACCAGCCGCCGGAACGTCGCCTTCGCGCCATTCTCGGGCAGTGCGAGAAAGCCTTCAATGAACACATGGTGGCGCCGCGCCTCATCGAGCTCGCCCAGGCCGCAGACAACAGCCGTCCGATGCCGCGGCTTGTACACGTACGCCGGGTCGGGGACGAACGAGGCGCCGGGCTCGTGCGCGAAGATCTCGCCCGCAAGCCAGATGCCGCCGTCCACGGCGATTTCGGCGTAGGTCTCAAGCGGCATCTTGAGCACGACGGGCTTATAGAAGGGAGGAATGGTCATCTTGGTCTCCTTTCACAGTCTTGATTTTGATTTCAGCGGACTTTGCGTGGCTCGGCTTGAAGACTTCATCCAGAACCTCGCCAAAGTATCTTTCGAACGCCTCGATCTCGGCCGTCGTCACCGGCAGCGGGTCCGGGAGCTCATTGACCACGGTCCAGAATTCCGGGTCGATCGGCCGTGGCCCTGACTTTGCCTTTTTAGAGCTCATGGCTGAGCTCGCTCACTCGGGACCGCGCCCGCGCCGCATGCTGCTGGGCAATGGCTGCGACATCGACAAGGTCGAGGGTCGTCGATTTGATGCGCTCGCGCGACAGTCGCTCAGTCAGGTAGTTCAGGCGGCGGGCATCGTCGATCGTTTGATCGAGATCGTCGCAGCTCGCGCGGATCCCGGCATCGAGGCTGTTGCGCGCGCCGTACCACCGCGTCTCCGCTGTGGAGCGCGATGCCATGACGTATGCGTCGTGGCGATCGAGGCGATCTGTCAGCCATACGAAGGCGCGATCGACCGTCAAGCCCTGCGCCCGGAATGCCGTGGACACAAGTCCGTTCGCAAGCCGGATACGTCCCTTCGCGTCCGCAAATTCAGTCGGCGAGAACGTGATCCTGCGGTCGCCGCATCGGGCGGTGATTTGCACGGTTTTGGTCAGGCGCGAGGTCTTGATGACTTCGATTTCCAGCGCCGTACCGTTCACGACGCCGAGGCGGTCGACCCTGCGCAAGGCGACGAGCTGGTCGCCGACCGCGACCGGGAGCGCGTGAGCATTGCCGGAGGCGTCGGCCGCCGGTAGTACGATTTCGCGCTGCCCGATGCGGCCTTCGCTGCGCAGGCGGTTGCGCAAGGCGGCGCCGAGTGCGCGTGCCTCCGCATTCGTCTTGGCGATCACGATCAACCGCTCGGCGGGCGAAGTGAGCCGTGCTACCGACCAATCATCGACGAGGGCATCGACGGCGGACTTTAGCTGGTCGTGGAGATCGATCAGACCGCGCTCATGAAACGCCGCCAAGCCCGACTCGGCGTCGCCGCGCGCAAAGGCAAGGACGGCCTCGCGTGCCCAGGGTTCGCGTTGCCGATGAATCTGAGACAGGCTGACCGCGCCAATCGCGTCGCGAACGAGACGAATGGAATGGCCCGGACCGACCGGCCTCAGTTGCCTATCGTCCCCCACCATAACGAGGCCTGACAGGTTGCTCTCGCCGTCCAGATTGCCCGCACCTTCGTTTCCCCGATCTACCAGTTCGAGCAGACGGGCGAGTTGAACGCTGGACTGGAGGCCGCTTTCCTCTACCAAAAGGATGGTCTTGCGATCGAACGCGGGACGCCCATCCGCCGCCCGCCGATCAATGCGCGCAAGCAAAGCGTCGATGGCGAGCGACGGCACCCCGACGGAGGCGCCTACATCGAGAGAGGCCCGCCAGGAAACCGATGCGCCGCAGACGTCGTATCCCGCGCCGGCGCGATTCCCCATCGACTCGAACGCGCGGGCGATGGCGTTCAGCGCCGTCGACTTTCCGGTTCCTGCCGGGGCCAAAATGCTGACCAGGCGGCGCCCAGACGTCGCCGCCAAGGCTACGTTTGTTTGCTCTTCCGAGAGACCATTTCGGCGGCAGAGGTGACGGACATGCGTGGGATCCGGCGCCGCGATCCGCGCTTGTGCCAGCTCGACGGCGGTCTCAACGAGGCGGCGCTCGATCGCAACCATTTCCGGCGTGGAGAGCACCGTGCCGTCGCGGCTTTCGCCGAGCGACACGATGGCGCCGTCGGCCATGAGGTCATCCACGTGCTTGAGGGTGTCCTCTACGGAAGCGCCGGTGCCGACCAGCGCATTGCAGGCGGTCTCGATGACATGCCGCCGGCTGAATGTGGCTTCGTGTTCGGTCAGTTCGCTGGGGACGGCAACTGCCGCCTGCTGAATCCGGGCGCCCGGATCTTCGGGCTGCCTTGCGAGGGCAAGGCGCTGGCCGGCTTCGCGCGCGGCAGCAATGACGCTTTCCGGCTCAAATCCGAGGCGATGCATCGCCTCGTGCCACTGCGCGAAGCGGCCAGCATCGTTGATCTCTTCCTTCGCGCGGCGGCTCTTGCGAGCCACGGCGGCGGCAGCGGCCGGCGCCGCACCGGAGGTGAGGCCCGCCTTGGCCAGCTCGCGCTCGATGGCCGAGCGTCGTGCCGAAAAATATTCGCACAGCTGCGCCGGTACCCCCGCCACGGACCAGCGCCAATCATCCTCCGAGCGGTCGATTGCAAAGCCGCGATTCTGGAGTTCGACCGAAAGTTGTAATCTGAACGCCGCTCCAAATGCTTTTTTCCAGGATCGGATGTCTCCAGCCGTGTCGATCGCCCCAAACGTCCCGTCAAAGCGCTCGCATATGGAGGGGATGCACACGTGATGATGGCGCTGGACACTGGCAAGCACCGTGCCGTCGGCATGCGTCTCTGGCCTCGCCTCGGAATGGGTGAAGACGCTGGCGACATACAGCGCGTATTGCCTGCGAAGGCCGTCCTTCCCCCTCCGAGCAAGCCTGACCTCCCTTTCGATCAGGCGTAGAACTGCTTCCACCGCGGCGCGTTCGGCATCCGCGATGGAGGCCCGGAGCTCGGGATCGCCCGCGGCATACAGGACGGACACGGACTTGGGCGAGGAAAGCGTGATGTCGACACCCGGCGCCCTGCGCTTGAACAGGGTCGCGGAGACGAGCCTGTTGCCCGCGGCATCGCATCCATCGCAAAGAAGATCGAAATCACGAGGATTGACTGCGGTGCCTGCGACAATGCGAAGCTTTGCGTTGCCGCGCAGCCAAACGCCACCGGACTCAGCCCCTGACCGGTAGTAGTCGGAGGGCTGGGAGGTGTAGTAGCTCGGTCGTCGAATGATGGCGAAGCTGGCAACCAAAGGAGAGGCCTCGTGGTAGAGGCCTCCCATTCTGGTCAGATCGGCAATCGATGCTCAGAAATGAATGTGCTGATTTTTGACAGAGGGAAGCAAAGCGAATTTGGGTCCATTTTTGCGGCTCAGCTCCTCGCTGGGTTCGTCGTCCCTATCCGAGTTCTACCGAGGAGCCGGCTGCGACGTGGGCCTCCCGACGATCCGGCCATGTCGTCAGCGGCACGTCGACAATGCCGACCATTGGAAAACCGCAAACGAGCAGCCTGATCATCATGCCCTCGCTGGTCTGGCGCACGCCGAGCTCGTCGGTGAGCACCTCCGGGCGAACGACGGGAACGGTTACCGTATCGCGCGGGCGAGTAATTCCTGCCCTCAGTTCCTCGACGGTCGCATCCCTGATGCGGCTGATCTGCCGCTCGCCAAGCCACGTGCGCGTGATCCGGTCGATGGTGTCACCGGGCTCCAGCCGCAACACGAGGCGGATGCCAAAGCGGCTCTCGATGACAGCAGCATTTTCCGGGCCAGCGATAGACTTCAATTGACCGAGGTCCTGCAGACTGGCGATGGTCGTCACCTTCATTTCGCGGCCAAGCGAGAGAAGGCTCGGCAGCCGCGTGATCGGGATCTCCGAGAACTCATCCAGAACGAGCGCCAACCTTGGGACCTCGGGTGCGCGCCGGGCAGGAGCCAGTGCCGCCGTAGCAACGCGTTCTGCGAGAAACGAGCCCAGCAGTCCCGACAGCTCCGGAAAGGCAAGCGACTTTTGAAACACGAGCGTCTTAGGCAACCTGCCATTCAACGCCATCCAGTCCTTGACGGTAAAGTGACGTTCCTTGGGGACCTCGGCGAAGGCGTCCGCCAGCGGCTCGATGCTCGCCAGGACTGCCACCCACATCGTGATGAGCACCGACATCACGGTCCGGTTCTCGGCGGGATCGGCCCCGAACGAGACAAGCGGAAGACTCGGTGCATTAATTTCAGCCAAAGCGTGCTGAAGGTGTGTCGGGGTGGACAGCGCGCAATCGCGGAGCTCGCTCCAGCTCCAGTCATCACCGTGACGAGCACGCAGGACCATCGCAAGATCGGCCAAAATGGCGCGCGCCGCCGAGACCCACATGGACTTCTTGTTTTCGTCGTCGACGCATTTGGCGGCGAATTCCAGGGCGACGGCACGATTGCGGACCTCCGGTCCAAGGTCCAGAGCCCATGTCCGTGCGTCATGCGGCGCGACGAGAATGAACTCCTCGGTCGGCAAGCTCGCCACCATGTCTCCCTTCACGTCAAAGACGAATGTTAGCCATCCGAAAGTCAATAGTTGCGAGATGTACGCCCGCAGCACGCCGGTCTTGCCGGAGCCTTGGGTGCCGACCAAGAGGATGTTGCGGGCAGCTTGTGCCAGGTTCAGCTGCACGTTCGGCAGCAACCACAGCCCATCTTTCATGGTTCCACCTGCGCGACGAATGAACGCCTGAACGGCTCGTCGGGCGTATTCACCGAACAGCACGCGCCGCCCGCTCTTGACGATGTCGGTCTCGACGGGAGGAGTGCGGACATAGGTTTCGTGGAAGGCGACGCTTGCCGCGATGAAGGGCGCCAATGCGAGCACGATCAGCCGTGTGCCGAGCGCCGGTTGGTGGGCAAGCTCGGTCGGGATGCTGACGAGCCACCGCATGCGGCACGCCAAAAACAGCGGTCCATCGGATGGCGCACACCGCCAGCCCGTGATCTGCCTGAAGATCTGGATCAGGACGGCGTGGCTGTTCAGGGGAACGCGCCCTGCGAACAGAATGTCGATGTCAGGCGTAGCGACCAGGAACAGCGACAGGTAGGCAAGGCATGCGATGGCGACGAAAACACCGAACGCGACCAGAAGTGCGGAGCGGAATTTGACGACCGTGTTGTTCACATTCAATCCTTTGTCGATAGGGCGGATCAGCTGAACAGCCAGGACAGCAGGCTGATCGCGCTGATGGCGGTGAGGCCAGCAAGCACGCCATGAAAGGAGCCGACGATTTCGAACGGGACGATCCGGCTCTCCTGGAGCTTCCAGTCGCTGACGTCCGTGGAAGGGATCTGCTCTTCGGTCCTTGTGGACGGCGTCTTAGAGGTCGGCACCGAAACGCCTACAGCCATAGCGAACGACTGCAGCCCGACCTGGCCGAGCCGACGCAACCCGTTGGGATCGAAGGTTGCGGGATCGGCCATGAAGGTCGCCGCGAGGTCGCGGCCGAGCTCTTCACGGGACCGCGATGCATCGGTGATCGCTTTCGCTGCGGCCCCGCCGAAATCTCGACGCGTGGGATCAGTCATCTTCATTGGTCCCAGTATCGATAAGCCGGTCGAACGTCTTGAACATATCACCGCACCAAGATGCGACATTTCCCTTGATGATCTTTGCCTCGGGCAGCGGCAGGCCCGTAAACGCCATGATCTCGCGAACTGGCATCATCACAGCGTCCAATAAGCGGACGTTGGCTGCCTCGAATGGGGCCCAACTGTCTTCCTCGATAGCGGGCATTTTGACGGTGACCGCCTTTGCCGCCAGCGGTCCGACCAAGCTTCGACTGACGGCAGCCGCCTCGCTCGAGCGATGAAGATCGCAAATTCTGCCATCACGTTCGTTTTCAACCAGCATCAGGCGCGCCTGCGGTAGCACTTCCATGAATGCGTTCGCCGATCGAACGCCACGGCGCATTGCTTCCGCCTGGCAAGTGTAGGGCGTTACGATCAGCGTGGCGGTCCCCAGTAGTTCCAGCTCTTCCTGCAGATCGGTCATGCCGGCCCACAGCGCGCCCCGCGCCGCCTCGTTGGCGCCGAATTCGACGATGGTCATGCCTCCCTCATGGCCGATGCGCTCAATGGTCTGATAGAGCGGCGTGAGCGCTCGCCAAACCGTGGCGGGATGCCGGCGCGCCGTTCGCTCGTCAATCGCGATGCTGACGACGTCGTCGGTGAGCCCCTTCAACGACTGCCCGGTCGTATCGACTTCGACCACCCCGCAGGGTACCTTGTGCAACCGCGCCCATTCGGCCATCACCTTGGCGAGCAAGCTCTTCCCGATCCCGCCCTTGTCGCTGACGATGGGAACGAAGAGGGGCAGAGGCAGCCGGTTGTCGGGACGCTTCTTTTCGGTCTTGGGCATGATTCATTCCGCCGTTCATGACCCCCGGCACCAGCGCCGGGGCGTGAAAGACAAGAACGGAATCCTGGAAGGTCTGCTCGGAAATGAATGCGCAAATTTTTGACGGGTTCGCCGAGCCCCTATTCGCCCTTCAACTGAGAGACCCACCAGCCCTGCGGGAAGCGCTCCAATGCGAGGCTTGTCAGTAAAGAACGGGCTTCTTGGTAGCAGCCGTCGGGGGCAGACAGGCCGAACAGCTCCCGTAACACGCCGAGTTCCAGGGGGCCTGCCAGATACTCCTCTCCGAGGCTCATCTTGCGCAACATCTGCGCCAGCCTGAACTCGGGCGTCGCCGGGACGTGGCTGATGCAAAGAAGATTGGGGTCAATCCCCGCAGTCGCCGCGATGAAGGTGAGTTCCTCCGGCGAAAAATCGGGGCTCGTGAACTCCTGATGCAGCGCCCTGGGCATGGGATCGGGGACCGGGTCGAGGGGGCGCCAGCGCTCCCTTTTGCGCTCGCCGCCGGCGAATTCCTCGGTGCGCTTTCTCTCCTTCTCCTCACGCTTGGCGATACGTTCGTCAGCCCTGTGTGTTGCCTTTGTCAGCTCCACCTTGTCTTTCGACAGCTCGGTGATGCGCGCGCAAGCTTTCATAAGAATCTTGATCGGCCACGCCTCTGCTGCAAGCGCATCATCATACTGCTTGCGCTTCTGCATGTTCGCCGTCGATGCAGTGACCTGCTTGACAATCAGGTCCACGACCTGTTTGGGCTCGACTGCTCCCGGCAGGAATTTCGTGGCAACTGACTCTCCTTCGGCGCGGAGGCTGCTCATTACGGTGAGCTTCCGAGCGAACGAATCGAGCGCTTGGTGCTTTGCGTCACCCTTGCACGGCACTCCATCGACCCAAGCGTGCTCGCTCAGATATGGCAGCCCGCTTCCTCGTTCGGTGGCGATGCGCTTGCCGTCCATACGGTCTTGGGCAGCTAAGAGTTTACCAATCACGATATCCCGGCGAAACACCTCATAGGCCAGCGCTTGCCGAATCTTGACCTCGACATCCTGCTTCGTGCGCCCTCCTCGGGAAAGGATGGTTCGTGTGTCGATGGCAGAAACGATTTTCAGAATGGGGAGGCCGCGCCGGAAGTCGATGAGCTCTTGATGATTGAGCGCGAAATACTGGCTTTGGAGATCCTGCTCGCTGTAGGGGCACAAAAAACAATAGCCGGCCAGTTGTCCCACGCGATCCCAGACTTCGCCGTCGACGCGGTCCTCCCAGTCCTGAATATGGGCCTCGTTGACGACGACGAGGACGATGAGTGCCTCCAGGGGGAAGGCGTCGGTGGGCCGGTCGGATTGAGCGATGATCGCTTCACATGCGCGGATGTGCTCGCTCACTGCTCGCCGGAGCACAGTCTCATTGGCGGGGATGATCGCGGGTCTGGTCATTGAGATAGTGCCGTTAGTTGGTGTGCCGGTGACGGCGGTGTCTATCTCGCGAAGGCGCCGCCGGAGGTTTGCTGCCTTTGATTTACTCGCGAGAGTTCAGGCCCTGCAGCTGGGCGTTGACCTCACCGCATGCCGTCAGCATCCCGCGATCGGCAATGACCGCCCAGCGGAGGCGAACGAACGCCGTGCGCAAAGCACCGTCGGCGGACATTCCCTTGCGAAAGCGCTCCATGTTCATCACGCAGGGGACGGCGATCCGAATGCGTTCGGGCGTCACGAGCACCCAATCCGGCATCGCGGCGTAGGTCAGCTTCAGGTGTCCCGTGGCGAACGAGAAGTCAAAGCACGCGGTGAGCGCGCTGCACCCCTTTTTCTGCAGCGGCAAGAAATCGCGCGCCTCAGCGTCGAGGATGCTGCGGTCGAGGATCAAATCGTGCATTTGCTATCCATACGTTGTCGCTGATCGCGGTCGGGATCGTCGGGTTAGATGCGGTCGCGACATGTTGGTCACGGCCGCGTCGTTGTCGCTGCCTCCGGTGGCGCCGATGGCTAGGCGAGCTCGAGCTCCGGCGCATTGATCCCCTGCAGGACCAAGCCACCGAGCTGGCCGCGGTAGAGGTCGCCGAGCAGAGCGTCGCGGTCGATTTCGACGACGCCGCAGGCGTTGCGCTCCTCGACGCGGAAATGGCGCCAGCCCGTGCGCAGCGCGATCAGGCCGGCGAACCCGAACGCCATCTGCTGCGCCTTCGGGACGGTCTCTCCGGCGAGCTCCGACTTGACGAGCGCGACGAGGCCCGCGCACGTGTCGTCCAGTGAGTACGGCAGATGGCCGAGCCCCATGGTGGCAGGATCCTGACGCAGCACGAACTCACAGGTCCGCCAGTCGCTCAGCTGCACGACGGCCAAGCCCCAAGCGGCTTGCCCACGCGCCTCCACCAAGCCGAGGCGCGCGAGGGTCGCAAGCGACGGCAGCCGGTTGGGTCCGAACATCTCGCTCGCGCTCATGGTGCGGAACTGCTTGAGGCCGTAGTGGAGCGCGAGCAGCGCCTCGGACGGCAGCTTGTCGAGCTTGCCGAGCAGCGTCGGCACGTCGACCCCGGCGCGGGCGACCACGTACTGGACCGCGCGATCGGACTTGACCGCCGAGGCCACCGCGCTTTCGATCAGGACGGGTTGGCTGACGCCGCCGAACAACGACGCGACCACGACCTGCATCTCGCCGGCGATGAAGGTCTGCTGCAGCCGCTTGTTGCCAGCCGCGATGGTCGGCGACACGGTCGTGCCGCTGTTGGAAGTCTGATTACACATTCTCTACTCCTTACTTGTTGAACTGGTTGATTGGTTGAACTGCTCGGTTCGCGTGGGGCCGCCTAGACGAACGGCTGCTTGCAGCGCGAGCAGGTTGCTGCGGTGCCCGGCTTCCCCCAGATGCGCTGCCCGCAGCGGCACGAGAAACGGGTCTTGCTGGCGTTCTTCTTGAGCTTCAAAACCTTCTGCTCGGGGGTCAGCTGCTCGACGTAGGCGACGACGAAGCCCTTCGCGATCAGCTCGTTCGCGGCCTGATCGAACCTTCCGCCCGGATCGATGTAGTGGCTCATGCGCTGGCCCATTTGCCGCCCTCCGACTTTGCCGGTGTGCGACGGGATGAGGCCGATGCTGAGCATCTTCTGCGCCCACTGCTCGTTGTGGTAGCAGTCCCCGCTAACGGTGCCGAAGTGGTGCTGCCACAGATGCACCATTTCGTGTACCAGCGTGGACAGGGTTTCCTTGTCACCGAGCGCGAAATGCAGGGGATTGAGTGCGATCTCGTCGGCGAAGATCACGCCGTCGTATGACGTGAACTTCTTGTGAGAGAAGTAGCCCATCGATCCCGTCTTGCGCTGGAAGGTGATCAAGCACGGCGGAAGCGGGTCACTGAAGAGGAGGCTCAAGAAACCGTAGGCGTGACGGAGGTGGGCGTACGTCGCGGTGGTCGGGTCGACCGCCCGCCAGTTACTGGAGAGGCTCTCTTTCGTACGATACAGCGGTACAATCTCCGCCTTGGCATATACAGTGCTGCTTTTGCTCATCTTGCCGCGCCTCACGATGATGTTGCGCCAGCGTCAGCCTTTCGACTGTTGCTCGGTAGGCGCAATCGGAAGCTAGGATGGATCCCGCTGAAGGTCACCGCGGGCGAGATTTTTGCCTTTTCTTTTTCGCCCGCCTTGCGGATCTGCGCGGCAGAAACCTGTGTGCTTTACAAGCACCCGCTGCCAGGCGCGCTGGAGGCACTTGCCCCGCAAAGGGGGCAACCATGGTCCGACAAATAGTCGGGTGCTAGATTAATTGGCGGGCGGACCTACGTACCATCACAGCCCGACGGCCTTCAGTAGCTGAATGCTTCGCTGAGCGACCTTCTCAGCAGCAGGGCTCGCTTTCCCGAGAAGCTTCTTTTGATGGGAGGCCAACCGAGGTCCGCAATAGGGACGTAGCCCTTTCCCTGTCGGCTGCCACCTGCGGACATCATCTGGGCTGCCGAGATCGGCCGCGGCACCGCAATTAAGAAACCGCCCTACGAAGTCCATATGGCGGAAGATCCCCATCGCGTAAGCGACGGACATAGACAGCGTGGGGTCCTCAGCAACGATCGTCGATCGCCCACGCGACTTCACAAAGCATCTCTTCGTTTCGTGAATGCCGGCATCTGGAGATTGGAGCACGCCTCAAAGAAGAAGTCCGTGGCTCGATATCGTGTGCTGATGAAACCCACCGAACGGTCGTCGTCCCGCATCTGATCGCTCGGACAAAAGCATGCGCGAAAGTCCAAAATTACAAGCGGATCGGGACAAGACCAAGTCGCAAAATGGCGACCACTCCGATTCTTGATCAAACGTCTCTAACGCTTGGTCATTGGCCTTCTACGATGCCGTTCCGAATTCACGGCACGCATCATACGCTGAACCGTCCCCAAGTCGTATTCCACGTGCATCATCTTAAATGCTGCCTGAACAAAGAGGGCAAATGTCGTTCTCGATTCCGAGGATGCGCGACGAGGCTTTTCGTGCATCTTCAAATGCTTTTCATAAATCTCGGTCAGCGGGCCTTTCAGAAAATTCTCGAACGGATTCACTTGATTGACCGGAGATTGGGGACTCGCTTCCGATGCGAGCCGATCTGTCTCCTCAACAAGATGATCCAGAATCGTGATCAGCTCCTCATATCGAAAACGCGGATTGTTCCTAAGAGCGTCGGCCTTGGCTTCGAGATACCGAATAGCGCGTTCTTCCGGTTCTTCTCCTTCAATAGGCGCGATTCGCGATGGATCGACCGGATGGATGATCCAGTCAATGCCCATAGCTAACCACTCATCCCGGTCGATGGCCAATAGCCCCCGCAGTCGGTGCGCTGCTTTCTTTATTTTTACCAGATGATCGTAGCGGCGACTAAGTTTGTCAGCTGAATCATACTGCAGGCTGACCTGTAGCCAGATATAGGCCAGCCGGAGATCGTCTCGCAGCGCGCAGCAGCTGACCGGCCAGGTTTCGAGCCTGGTCTCAAGCACTTCCAAGATCGAATACTGAACTTGTTCGAACGTCGGAAACTCAATCATGATGAGCGGAACGCCATCAGTCGATGTCGAGCTAATCGGCTTTCCCGATTTGCTCTCATACGGCGCTACAAGAAATTCTGCGGTCCGCAGCTGTGTTTCAACTTCGCGCACACCAGGCTTGCGAATGGGTGGTTGCCAGCGGCCAAGTATGCTCAACAGGGACGCTGCATCAGGGCGTATGTGGCCTGCCGGATCGTCGTCGATGGATGGCTTCTCGGACATGAGCATTTCCAAGTGTAGGCGACGTGCCAGATAGAATGCAGTGCAGCTTATAGTAGCGCCAGTGAACAAACTTTTACGCCGGTCTTTGCTGAGAGTGCTGTGATAAACTGGGCTTGTTGCCAATGATGACTCCGAACACGGGACGCACGAGTGGTCGCGCTGATGCTACCAGAATTGGTAACCTTACCGTGAGGTTGTCGCTATCGGGTAGCTACCGCAGCGTTTCCAACGCACCTTTCCCCTCCGCAGCGGACCCGGCGATGGGTAGCGGGGCTTTCCATCTCCGGTCCCGCCGGCTTAGGCGACATGCGGCGATTGTTCACTTCAGCTAGGCCCCGCTCTCAGTTTTTCCTTTTTCAGATTAGAGTTAGAGTGCAGCCGGAATTTCCGTGACGGGTTGAAAGCCGAGAGAAGACTCTCGCGGTGCCCGTCATGGAGATACCCCATGACCCAACTGAATGTTCTGGATGCCGCGCGCGGCGAGCGCGGCGGCTATCGCGTGGATGTGAGCCGTGGTGATCGCGTCGGCCGCGTCGCTTCGGAATGGTTCTCCCGACCAGCGGACGAGCGTTACCTGTCGCTGCCCGAGCTCCACGCCGCCGTGCGCGGCCGCGCCGAGCGGAGCCGGACCCGGACAGTCGAGAGCGCGGCGATCAGGGTGGAGGCGAATCGCGACGATGCCGAGTGGCTGACGCTGATGCTGCCCGGCGAGGATGCGGCTCTTGCGCCGACCCACTGGAGTTTTGGTCAGCTTGCAACAATGGTGGGCGCACCGTCCGCCTATTTGCGGCAACTTCCAGCGCCACTCGCCGCCATCAATTTGCAGTACGGACTGACCTCCAATCGTGCGGAGCTGATTAAGACGCTCGAGGTGCGGGACGGACATGCTGAACTTCGCGCGGTCACCAGCCCCGACTATGGGCGCATCTACGATCAAGAACTCGTGGCCGCCGTGCAGCGAATTGCCGGCAATGGCACCGGCGACACCCGCTGGAAAGTACCGGGCGTGCTCGACTGGTCGACTGGGATCTACAATCCGCGGGTTGACATCACGAAAGCGACCACGACCCTCTACGCGTCTGACCGGGACGTCTTCCTGTTCCTGGTCGACGACCTCAACCCGATCGAGGCGGGCAAGCTGCCTGACGGCTCGCCAGACCTCTACTTCCGCGGCTTTTATTGCTGGAACTCGGAGGTCGGCGCCAAGACCCTCGGCGTCGCGAGTTTTTATCTTCGCGCCGTTTGCCAGAATCGCAATCTGTGGGGCGTGGAAGAGTTCGAGGAGATCACCATCCGCCATTCCAAATACGCTGCATCTAGGTTTGCCCACGAGGCGGCGCCGGCGCTCACGCGCTTCGCCAACTCCTCGCCGATGCCGTTCGTCAATGGCATCAAGTCGGCGCGCAAGCGCGTCGTTGCGCGCACGGACGAGGAGCGAACCGATTTCCTGCGCAAGCGTGGATTTGGAAAATCTGAGACTGCGAAGATCATCGAGACGGTGCTCGCAGAGGAAGGCCGCAAGCCAGAGAGCGTTCTCGATTTCGTGCAGGGCATCACTGCTGTTGCGCGCGACAAGCCGTATCAAGACGCCCGGCTCGATCTCGAGGGGCGGGCAAAAAAGCTGCTCGAACGCGTCAACTGACGCGATCCACCGCAGCGCAGCCTACGGTTAGGGAGTTTCACCTCCGTCTTCTCCGCCTTGGCGCCGCCCTCAGAGGACGAGGGCGGCGCTTCGCTTCGTGACGGGCCAGAAGGTCCAGAGAGAGGCTCTGGATCGCCCGTCGCGGAGAAACCTCAATGGCAAAATCTGTTCGTAAGATTACCCTCAGTCAGTCCCGCGACATTCCCTTCAATCGATTAGTGCTGAGCCAATCCAACGTCCGCCGCATCAAGGCGGGCGTCTCGATCGAGGAGCTCGCGCAAGACATCGCGCGCCGCACCCTGCTTCAGAGCCTCACCGTCCGGCCGGTTCTCGACGAGGGCGGCGCCGAAACTGGCATGTTCGAAATCCCGGCCGGTGGACGCCGCTATCGCGCGCTCGAACTTCTGGTCAAGCAGAAGCGGCTCGCGCGCACCGCGCTGGTGCCCTGCGTCATCCGGACCGACGGGCTCGCCGAGGAGGATTCGCTGGCTGAAAATGTGCAACGTGCCCCGCTATTAGGTTCTGTGTTGCAACTGTCCTCTTAGAGTCTTCGGTCCGTCATGGGAATCGATGACCTTA
>Ga0310345_10000380_pt1 | contig 70869 bp, 70 predicted proteins | sample HC15DNA20500_MG_FD_204667 | JGI IMG/M metagenome (GOLD analysis project Ga0310345, IMG submission 204667) | Marine microbial communities from station ALOHA, North Pacific Subtropical Gyre - HC15-DNA-20-500_MG | ecosystem: Environmental > Aquatic > Marine > Oceanic | place: Pacific Ocean: North...
CCCGGTAAAGTGCGATGAACCATAAAAAAGCCCGGATGGCGTGGCGGCCTCCAGGGCCGGCGCCATCCGGGCGGTCACGCGGGCACCAAAGCCCGCATGCAGACCGGTCTTACATGGATTCGGATTCGGTCTCGGCGCCGGCCTCCTGTTCGGCGTCGGCACCCTCGTCCGAAGACATCTGCTCGGAACCGGCGTCCTCACTCATGGCGTCGCCGTTCTGGCCCGAGTCGGCGTTCGCCTCGGTGGCGCTGGCATCCTTGCCGAATTCCTTGAGCAGGATATCCAGAGCGCCCTTGCCGCGCTCGCCGACATCGTTGACGAAGGTCTGGCGAACCGACTTGGCCATTTCCTCAAACTTGGCCTGCTCTTCCTCGCTCAGACGGATGATCTCGATATCGCCGTTCTCTTCGATCGTCTTCAGACGCTCTTCGTTGAACTTCGTCTGGATATCGTGGCCGACCTGAACCAGCTCGCTGGTGGTCTCCTTGATCATCGTGCGCTGCTCGTCGCTCAGGCCTTCATACCAGTCGAGGTTGCCGATGAGGTTGGCCACGAACTGCGACTGCTTGGCGAAGATCATGTAGTCCTGGACCTCGTAGAAGCCCATTTCCTCGTGCGCGAACACCGGCTGGATGTTGGCGTCCGCCTGGCCCTGCTGCAGTGCGCTGTAGAGTTCGCCGTAGGCGATCGTGATCGGCGCTGCACCGTAGGCGCGATAGGTCGCGCGCAGCAGGCTGTTGTCCATCACGCGGATATGCAGGTTCTTCATGTCCTCCGGCGTGCGGATCGCCTTGTTGGCGGTCCAGACCTGGTAACCCTCGGGCAGTTCGGCCAGCGGCACGAGACCGCGCTCCTTGAAGGCCTGCTGCCAGGGCTCGCTCTGCAGGAAGGCGTCGGAGTTGAGCACCTTCGCGGTCTTGAGCTCGTCCGGCGACATGATGAAGTTCAGGCTCATCAGCTGGCTTTCGGGCACCGTGCCGCCGAGGAAGCCGGAACCGAAGCCCAGATGGATCGAGCCGTTCTGGATCGCGTCATACAGCGCGGAATAGCTCGAACCCCACTTGCCGTAGGGCAGCAGCTCGACAGTGATGTCGCCGCCGCTCTTCTCTTCGATGCGCTCCTTGAACGCCTTGGCATATTCGTACTGCACGCTGCCTTCGATCTCTTCGAGACCGAACTGCCACGTTTGCGAGCTTTCGGACGCGTCGGCGCTATCGCCCGACGATTCGCTGTCGGACGACGACTGTCCGCAGGCCGTGAGCGCCAGCGCGGTCAGCCCGACGGCGCAGTAAGTGGAAAAAGCCTTCATCAGGCGCATGTTTCCCCCTGGTTCTGTTGGATGATTACTCGAATTCACTACATGGCATCCGGCCGTGGCTGTCAAGCCAACCATCGGTGCATGCAGCCGATCCCGGACTGCCGCGAAGCGGCTTGTCGGTGGTATCTTCGGGCCTTTCCCGTCGTCGGCCGGTCAAGCCAGCCAGGCTCTCGGCCTGGCCGAACCATGATTTGCGCCGCGGCCCGCCTGTCTTCAGAGTTGTCGTCATCATGTCCGTGATTCATCCCATCGTGGCGGTGACCGGTTCGTCCGGGGCCGGCACTTCGACCGCGCGTACCGCCTTCGAACACATCTTTCATCGGCTGCACGTGAAAGCGGCCTTCATCGACGGCGACGCCTTTCATGCCTACAGCCGCCCGGAGATGGCCAAGGCCGTGCGGCGTGCCACGATTCGCGGCGAGAACTTCAGCCATTTCGGCCCCGGCGCCAACGTACTCGACCGGTTGGAGGCGCTGTTTGCGGAATACAGCGTCAGTGGCACCGGCGAAACCCGGCGCTACCTGCACGACGAGATCGAAGCCGCCGAGTTCGACCGCGAGCCCGGCACCTTCACCGACTGGGCGCCGATCGAGCCCGACACCGAACTGCTGCTCTACGAGGGCCTGCACGGCGGCGTGGTCACCGACCAGATCGACGTGGCGCAGCACGTGGATCTCATGGTCGGCGTGGTACCGACCATCAACCTGGAATGGATCCAGAAGATCCGGCGCGATATCGACGTGCGCGGCTATGCCCCCGAAGACGTCGCCAAGGTGATCCTGCGGCGCATGCCGGACTATGTGCGCTATATCACGCCGCAATTCTCGCGTACGGACGTGAACTTCCAGCGCGTGCCGCTGGTGGATACGTCCAACCCGTTCGTGGCGCGCGACGTACCCAACGCTGACGAATCCATGGTGGTGATCCGCTTTCGCGATCCGAACCGCTGGGCGGTTGATTTTCCGTACCTGCTGACCATGATCCACGGATCATTCATGTCGCGCCCCAACACCGTGGTGGTGCCCGGCACGAAGATGCGCATGGCCATCGAGATCATCATCGGCCCCATCATCCGGCGGCTGCTGGAACAGCGCGAAGCCGCGCTGTCGCGCTAGACGCACCGCGCCGCCCTTCGACCAACGCTCAGGAAAGACTGCAATGCAATACCGCAAACTCGGCCGCAGCGATATCGACGTCAGCCGGATCTGTCTCGGCACCATGACCTTCGGCGAGCAGAACACCGAGGACGAGGCCCACCGCCAGATCGACTATGCGCTGGACCAGGGCGTGAACTTCATCGATGCCGCCGAGATGTATCCCGTGCCGCCCAAGGCCGACACCCAGGGCCGCACCGAGGAATACATCGGCTCCTGGCTGGCGGCATCGGGGCGACGCGATGACGTGGTGCTGGCCAGCAAGGTCACCGGCCGCTCGAAGATGGACTACCTGCGCGACGGCTTCGAGACGCGCCTCACACCGCGCCAGATCCGCAGCGCGATCGAAGCCAGCCTCGAACGCCTGCACACGGAATATCTCGACCTCTACCAGGTGCACTGGCCGGATCGCTCGACCAACACCTTCGGCAAGCGCGGCTATGTCCATAACGAAGAGGACGACGCCGTGCCGATCGAGGAGACCCTCGGCGAGCTCGGCCGCCTGGTCGACGAGGGCAAGATCCGCTGCGTGGGCATTTCCAATGAAACGCCCTGGGGTCTGATGCGCTATGTGCGTGCAGCCGAGACCGAGAGCCTGCCGCGCGTGGTCTCGATCCAGAACCCCTATTCCCTGCTCAACCGCACCTTCGAAGTCGGCCTGGCCGAATGCGCCGAGCGTGAAGACGTGCGTCTGCTGGCCTATTCACCCCTGGCCTTCGGCATGCTCACCGGCAAGTATCTGAACGGCGCCGCGCCGGAAGGCGCCCGCCTGACGCGCTGGGAGCGATTCTCACGCTATACCAACGCGCGCGGCACCCGGGCTACGGCCGACTATGTTGCGCTCGCGCAGAAACACGGCATCGATCCGGCGCAGATGGCGCTGGCGTATGTGAACAGCCGCAGCTTCCTGACGTCCAACATCGTCGGCGCGACCACGATGGAACAGCTGGAAACCAATATCGCCAGCGCCGACGTGGAGCTCTCCGACGAGCTCATCGAATCGATCGAGGCAATCCACGCCGACAATCCGAACCCCTGCCCCTAGACACGCCCGCCGGCGGACGCCATCGCGGGCCGGTTTCAAACCGGCCCGCGATGGCGCGATCTCAGGACGCGGCGACGTAGCGGTAATACTCGATGCCGGTGTCGCGAAAATCCGGGCGGTCGATCTCGCCGATATGGTCGACGACGAACTCGTCGTGCGCCGGCACCGGCTGCAACGCCGCCGGGCGACCATCGTGGAGCGCGGCGTACTGATCGTGATCGAGATCCTTCGGCGTGCCGAGCGCCTCATGAAAGTTGATCCGCATCGCTGCGGCACGCCAGTCGCTCGCCACCCGCATGGGCAGTGCCTCGGCGGCATCGCCGCTGCCGTAGCCCAGCGCCAGCCAGCGCTGGCCGGCCAGGTCGAGATCGTCCTCGGCCGCCTGTACGAATCCCGCGGCGAGCCAGGCCGGTAGTGCCGCGGTGTAGAGATTGCCCAGATCGCGCATCATCTCGCTGCCAAGCGACAGCTTGCCGGCGACCACGCGATCCCAGACGTCGGTGCGCCGCAGGTGGCGCAGGAGCAGGCTCGCCAGCGGAAAGGCATCGTCGCCGCTGGCACCTTCGCGCACGCGCCGACGCATGTCCGGCGCCGCGCCGGCGATCTCGTCAAACAGCGCCTGCGGGTCGATATCCGCGGCCGTGCAGTATTCACGCAGCTCCGCGCGCGCGGCGTCATCGCCATCGGCCAGCGCGAACAGCCAGGCCATGGCCCAGCCGGCGGCCGGCATGCGGTGATAGGGCCGATGCATGAATACCGCGTCCACCGCATGAAAATAGTCCGGGTTTCGATCCGGCTGGCGGGCGAGCATTGCGTTCATGGCATGCCGCGTGGCGTCGACATAGCAGCTGGTGGAATAGCGGCCGTTGAACACCGGCAGATCCTGCATTTGCCCGTCCGTGCGCGGCGACTGGTCGCGAAAACGCGCGAACGGCTTGCGAAAATCGACCATGCGGTAATCCGAGGCGCTACCCGCGCGCGACAGATCGACGTGCAGCAATTGCGGTTCGGCTTCCAGCAGGATCGCGACCGCGCCGGCGCCCTGGGTGGGTTCGCCACTGCTGCCGCGTTCGTACTCGGCGATATCCGAACACACGACGATCGCCTTGCGCCCTGCCCCGTCCGTGGCGAGATAGCGCAGCGCCGCCTTCATGGCATACACGCCGCCCAGGCAGGCATGCTTGAACTCCGGCACCTCGCATTCGCGTGACATCGCCGGCATGTCGTTCGCAGCCAGCGCGTCGTCGAGCATGCCTTTCACGATCACCGCGCCCGCGGAATTGTCGCTGCTCGACTCGGTGCCGAGCGCCAGATAGCCCACCTCGCGCGGGTCGATATCGTAGGCCTGTATCAGCCGCCAGGCCGCGTTCGCACCGAGCGTGTACACGCTCTGCTCCGGGCCGCGCATGCGAAAGCTGCGCCCGACGACGTTGCGGATCTTGTCCCACGGCTGGTCGTTCCATTCACACCAGTCGGCAAGCTGCACACGGTATGGCGGCAGATAGAGTGCCAGTCCACTGATTCCAGGCATCGGCTTTCTCGTTGAATCGCGGCGCTGCCGATCGCGGCAGACGAAAATCTATTCGCTCGTATGCTAGCAAATGCTGCACCCTGCATCGCAGCCCGCAAATGGGCGGCGCGCGCGCTATCGCGTATCCTTGCGCCTCGTTTCAAACCGTTGCCAGATCCACGGCATGAGCGCCCGCTCGACCCATAGCTGCACTGCCCGCGCCCACAGCAACATTGCCCTGATCAAGTACTGGGGCAAACGCGACGACCGGCTGAAGCTGCCGGCCGTGGGCTCGATTTCGATGACCCTGGCCGCGCTGTACACCGACACGCGGGTCAGCTTCTTTCCCGGCGCCGAACACGACAGCGTGGATATCGGCGGCCGCAAGGTCGATCCGGCGCCATTCACGGCGTTTCTCGACCTGGTGCGCGCCGAGGCGGGCATCGATTATCGGGCTCGGGTCGAATCCTGGAACAACTTCCCGACCGGCGCCGGGCTGGCGTCATCGGCCTCGGGTTTCGCGGCGCTGGCACTTGCCGCCAGCCGCGCGGCCGGGCTCGAGGCCAACCCGCGTGCGTTGTCGATTCTGGCCCGCCAGGGCTCCGGTTCCGCGGCACGCTCGATCTTCGGCGGGCTGGTGGAAATGCATCGCGGCACGCGCGACGACGGCCAGGATGCATTCGCCGAACCGATCGCGAACAGCGCGGAATGGCCGCTCGAAGTGATCGTGGCCATCACCGAGCGCGCACCCAAGACCGTGAATTCGTCGGTCGGCATGCAGGGGCTCGCCGAACGATCGGATTACTACGATGCCTGGGTATCGCATGCGGAGGACGACCTCGCGGCCATGCGCGAGGCGATCTACGGGTGCGATTTCGAAGCGCTCGGCGCGCTGGCCGAGATGAGCTGTCTGAAGCTGCACGGCCTCATGCTGTCGACCCGCCCCGGCCTGCTCTACTGGAACCCGGCCACCGTCGCGGCCATGCAGGCCGTACGCGCGCTGCGCAGCGAGGGCGTTCCCGTTTACTTCACGATCGACGCCGGCCCGCAGGTCAAGGCGATCTGTGAACGCGAGCACGCGGCAACCGTCGAACAGGCGCTGGCGGCTGTACCCGGCGTGCTCGACACGCGCCGCAGCGCGCTCGGCCCGGCCGCCTACGTCCTCGACTGAGCGCATGCCGAACGCCGTGGACGCCAGCGCGCCGGGCAAGCTGTTTCTGATCGGCGAATACGCCGTGCTCGATGGCGCGCCCGCACTGCTGACCGCGGTCGATCGGCGCGTGCATGTTCGCGTGGCGCGGGCGCCCAGCGGTCGCTGGTCGCTGACCGCGCCGAACCTCGGGCTCGACAGGCTCGATCTCGGCCCGCACGCAAGCCGCCGCCCCACTTTCACGCGTGACGTGGAAGCCAGGCTCGGCGTGTTCGATGCCGTGCGCGAGGATTTCCTGAATACCGCCGATATCGAGCCGACCCCGGTGCATATCACCATCGACAGCGCCGATTTCGCGCGCGACGGCCACAAGCTCGGACTGGGGTCGAGCGCTGCCGTGGCCGCCGCGCTGTATGCCGCACTCGCGCATTACGCCGGTGTGCCGCTCACGCGTCGCACGCTTGCAACGGCGGCCATTCGCGCCCACCGGCACGCGCAGAACGGCGCCGGCAGCGGCGGCGATGTGGCGAGTGCGGTATATGGCGGCTTGATCAGCTATACGCGTGACGCCGAGCCGACCCCGCTTGCCTGGCCCGCCGATCTCGCCGCGTTCGCGGTTGTGACGGGCACCGGCGCCAGTACACCGGACCTCGTGGGCCGGGTGCGCGCCTACGCTTCAGCCCATCCCCGGGCCTACAATGACGATATCGGGCGCCTGGCCGAGCTTGCGGCAACCGCGCCCCGGCGCCTGGCCGACACAAACGATTTTCTGGCGCTTGCCAACGCCTATTTTGCTGCGCTGTGTACGCTCGATGCGCATGCGAAGGCCGGCATCGTCTCCGCGCAGCATCATGCGCTCGCCGATCTCGTCGCCGACGCGGGCGGCGTATTCAAAACATCCGGCGCCGGCGGCGGCGATGTAGGGCTGGTTTTCGTTGCCCGCGGCCCCAATGAACAGGCAGTACGACGCGCCCTCATCGAGGCCGGCGCAGAAATTCTGGACTTGATGTTCGGCGCCGCCGGCGTTCGTATCGACAGCGCCGACATCGGGGATGCGCGGCAGGTGCGATAGCATGTTGCACCCCACATCGAAATTGACCGCAATCGGCCCGGCGACGGGCAGGACACGCCAAAGCACGCCATGAGCCAGTCCCGGATTCCATCGTTCTACAAGTTCTCCGTGGCCAACCGGCTGCGTGTGCTGCTCGAGCGCAACGTCATCGACCAGGCCGAGTACGACATGCTCATCGACGGCACCCACATGCTGGATGCCGACCAGGCCGACCGGCTGATCGAGAACGTGATCAGCGTATTCGGCCTGCCGATGGGCCTGGGCCTCAATTTTCAGGTCAACGATCGCGACTATCTCGTGCCGATGGTGGTCGAGGAGCCGTCGATCATCGCCGCGGTCAGTTCGGCGGCGAAGCTGGTGCGCAGCACGGGCGGGTTCACCAGTACCGCGGAGCGGCCGCTGCTCATCGGCCAGATCCAGGTGGTGAACGTGCCGCATGCGGCCCACGCGCGCCAGGCGCTGCTGCAGCACAGCGAGGAGATCCTCAACCTCGCCAACAGCCTGCACCCGAACATGGTCGCGCGCGGCGGCGGTGCACGCGAAATCGAGGTCCACACCCACGGTGCCACGGCCGGCCATGGCGACATGCTGGTCGTGCATCTGCTGGTCGACACGCGCGATGCCATGGGCGCGAATCTGGTCAATACCATGTGTGAGGGCGCGGCCCCGCTGGTGGAAAAGATCAGCGGCGGGCGGGTGTTCCTGCGCATTCTGTCGAACCTGGCCGATCGCGCACTGGTGCGCTCGAGGGCAGTGATCCCCGTCGCGGAACTGGCGGCCGGCGATTATTCCGGCGCCGAAGTGCGCGACGGCATCATCCTCGCCAACGAGTTGGCCGAGCGCGATCCGTACCGCGCGACCACGCACAACAAGGGCATCATGAACGGCATCGACGCCGTGGCGATCGCCACCGGCAACGACTGGCGCGCGATCGAAGCCGCCGCCCATGCCTATGCCGCGCGAACCGGGCGCTACAGTTCGCTGACCCGATGGTATGCCAACGAGGCCGGCGATCTGGTCGGCGAACTCGAGATTCCGCTCAAGGTCGGCACGGTCGGCGGGCAAGTCGAATCCAACCAGGCGGTGCGCATCGCGCATCGCGTGCTCGGGGTCGAGTCCGCGCCGGAGCTCGCCGAGGTGATGGGCGCGGTCGGCCTGGCGCAGAACTTTGCCGCCATCCGCGCGCTGTCCACGCACGGTATCCAGCGCGGCCACATGACCCTCCATGCACGCAGCGTGGCCATGGCCGCCGGGGCGAGCGAATCGGTGTTCGACGAAGTGGTCGACCGGCTGATCGCGGCCGGCGATATCAAGGTATGGAAAGCGCGCGAGATCATCGCCGACCTCGAAGACAGCCAGCGTACGCGCGCGCCCGGGCGCAACGACCGGCAGGAGGTCGTCGAACACGCCGACGCCGCGGGCGATATCGGCTACGGCAAGATCATTCTGCTCGGCGAGCATTCGGTGGTCTACGGCCGGCACGCGATCGCCGCGCCCATACCCTTGCATATCCGTGCCGAGGTCAAGGCGCAGCGCGACCACACCGACCTGATGATCCCCCGCTGGGGCGTGGAGATGCGCCTGTCCGAGCCGGAGCGATCGGTCAGCTCGCTGCATGCCTCGATCACGCTCATTGCCGAGCGCCTGGGCCTGGCCGACCGGGGCATGCGTATCGATGTGTTTCCGCATATCCCGCGCGCCAACGGCCTCGGCGCGTCGGCCGCACTCGCGGTGGCGGTGATCCGTGCCATGGCGCGCTGTTTCGAGGTCGAGATCAGCGAGCGCGAGATCTCCAACCTCGCCTTCGACTGCGAAAAGATCGCTCACGGCACACCATCGGGCATCGACAACACGCTGGCGACCTTCGGCCGGCCGATCCTGTTCCGCAAGGAAAACGCGCTCGCGCGTGCCGAAATTCGGGATCTGACCACGCCGGCGCCGATTCCCGTGGTCATCGGCCTGTCCGGCGTGGCGACACTGACCATGCAGACGGTCGGCAGCGTACGGGCGGCCTGGGAAAAGAACCCGGCGCGTTATGAAAGCATCTTCTCGCAGATCGACGCGCTCGCGCTGGCTGGCGCGCAGGCCCTCAAGCAAGGCGATATCGCCGAGCTCGGCGAACTCATGAATATCGACCACGGCCTGCTCAACGCGCTGCAGGTCTCGTCGCGCGAGATCGAGGAACTGGTGGAAATCGCGCGCCGCAACGGCGCGCTCGGCGCCAAGCTGACCGGCGGTGGCGGCGGCGGCGCGATGATCGCCATCGCCGAGCCCGAGCGCACCCAGACCATCGCCTCCGCCATGCGCAGCGCGGGCTACAACACCTTCATTACGGAAATACGTTGAACAGGAATTTCATGGCCGAGTCCGCAGACGACGCTCCGGTTGTCTCTTTCGACAACGAGCCGCTGATCCTCGTCGACAGCGACGACAACGTGCTGGGCTACAAGCCCAAGGCCGAGGCCCACGAGGGCGACGGCGTGCTGCATCGCGCCTTTTCGATCTTCCTGTTCGACGAGGCCGGCAACATCTGGCTCCAACAGCGCGCACCGGGCAAACAGCTCTGGGGCGGCTACTGGGCGAACAGCTGCTGCAGCCATCCGCGCCGCGGCGAGACCGTGGATGACGCCGCCGCGCGACGCCTGCGCGAAGAACTGGGCGTGGAAGCGCAAATGACGTTTCTCTATCGCTTCGAGTATCACGCGCATTTCGGCGACGTCGGCGCCGAGCACGAACTCTGCTCGGTTTATGTCGCGCGTTCGGCCACGCCGATCGCCACCAACCCACACGAGATCGCGGCCAGCGAAGCCGTGGCGCCCGAAACACTGGACGCCGAACTGGTCGCCAACCCGCAGCGCTACACGCCGTGGCTGCAGCTCGAATGGCCGCGCATCCGCAGCGAGCACTGGGCGACCGTGCAACGTCTGCACGCCGACTGACTCGCCCGCGCGATCCGGCGCGCGCGATCGCTGTCGCGCCGCGTCAGGCTTTTCGCGCCACGCCCCGCAGGGCCGCCGGGCCGCGCCCTTCGGGACTGTGCATATCCACGATGCGCCAGTCGCCGCCGCGATTCGCCAGGATGTAGCGAATCGGCCGTCGCTCGCCGTTGCTGGCCACGATCGCGGTCGACACTTCCCGGCGCGCGCCGTCGAGATTCTTCACCCGGGTGACGGCGAAACGCTGCCCGTGGTGATCATCGAAGCCCTGGGCATAGGCGGCAATCACGCCATGGCGATAGCGTGCCAGCCGATCACGGCGTTCATGCGCGTCGAGCGATTGCCATCGCCGCCCCTGCGCGCGCCGTGCCATGGTGCGCAGGTCGAATACGTCATCGACCTCGGGGGCAAGCCGTGCGTAGCGCCCTTCGAAACCGAGCGCGTCGCCCTGCTTCATCGTGGTGAGCAAGGCGCTGTCGAGGCGGTCGACCACGGCACGCGCCGGCTCGGCCGCCGCGGCGCTCCAGATGCCGATACAGGCACAGACGACCAGCGTGGCGACAATGCAGACGATGGTTTGCTGCAACTTCTGACGATGACTGCTCATGCGCACAGGCCCTCAAACAAGTCGCGGCGCCATACCGCGTCAGCCTTGAGACCACATCGTGTTCGCGACAGTTCGGCGCGTCGGCCGTGTTCATCGAAACTTAATTCGCCGCGGTGTCGCCCCGCAGTACGGACGCGACCTGCGCAAGCGTGTCCTGCGCGGCGCGAAACGCCACCGCGAGCTGCTTGAGCGCGCGCAGCTGGGCATGCACCGAACGCGGCCGCCCGGCGAGGGCGCGCAGCATGGGCACCGGCCGCAGGCGACCATCGACATCGAGCGCTGCGTGAATGACCGGCGGCAGGATCAGGGTCGCGTCGTCGGCCACCGCACGAATCGCGATGAACGGCAGGTCGAAATCGGCCGCGACCCGCGCGACCGCGGCACTCTCCATATCGGCGGCGAGCGCGCCGCTCGTCTGTTGCAGGCGCTGCTTCGCGGCCATATCGGTGAGCGCGCCGGGGGCTTCCGCGAGCAGACCGTGGCGGATACGCAGACCGTCGCCTGCATGGGCAATCGTCGTAAGCCAGTCACGATCGCAGGCGTAATAATCGCCGTTGGCGGCCCGTACCTGGTGCGGCAACAACAGATCGCCGGGCGCGAGCACCGGCATCAGCCCGGCCGCACTGCCCCAGCTGATCAGCCCGTTCGCGCCTTCGGCCACGAGCATGCGCGCGGTTGCCTCGGCCCGCGCCGCGCCAAGACCGGACAATGCCACCTGGCCGCCGCTGCCCAGCAGCGCGCGTCCGCGCAGGCGCAAACGCGCCAACGCGCGGGCTTCCGCTGGCAGGGTGGCGACGATGCCGGGCCGTGTCGCCTGTGCGCCGGTCGGTCGCGACAACGCCCCGACCGTCATCGCCCCGCCCGCTTTGGCGTGGCATCGACCGATGGCGATGGCCGGGTGTCGGTGGCCGGCAGTCTCGGATCTCGCATGCGCTTGCTTCGACTCGTCGTTTGCTGTCGCCCTATTTGACGGCTTTCGGCTTTAGTGGCTAGCTAGCGCGCCTTCGTTTCGAACCTTGCCGTCAGCGTCGAGCGCGCCGCCATGTCCGACCGCCAGAACCCCGATTATAGTCAACGCATTCAGGCACGACTCGAACACCTGCTGCCCGCGGCCGACGCCTCGCCCGAGCGGCTGCACGCAGCCATGCGTTATGCCGTGCTGGGCGGCGGCAAGCGTATTCGGCCACGGCTCGTCTATGCCGCCGGCACCGCGATCGGCCTCGAGCCGGACGCGCTGGACGCATCGGCCTGCGCGGTCGAGTACATCCATGCCTATTCGCTGATCCACGACGATCTGCCCGCCATGGACGACGATGCGCTGCGCCGCGGTCGCGCGACCACCCATATCGCCTTCGACGAGGCGACCGCGATACTGGCCGGCGACGCGCTTCAGAGCCTGGCGTTCGAGACGATCGCGACCGACCGCCACCCGCGCGTCAGCGACGCGATCCGCGCCGCGCGGCTGGCCACGCTGGCCCGGGCCTGCGGTTCGCGCGGCATGGTGGGCGGCCAGGCGCTGGACATGGCCAGCGAAGGCCGCGCGATCGATGTCGAAACCCTCGAACGGTTGCACAGCCTGAAGACCGGCGCGCTATTGCACGCCTGCGTGCGTCTCGCCGCCGACGGCCGGCCGGACCTCAGGGCACACGAGCGCGATGCGCTGGATCGTTTCGCCACCCGGATCGGGCTGGCCTTTCAGGTGCGCGACGATGTCCTCGATATCGATTCGGACACCGCCACCCTCGGCAAGACCCAGGGCGCCGACATCGCCCACGACAAGGCAACCTACCCGGCCCTGCTGGGTCTGGAAGCGGCCCGCGCCTACGCCGATCGCCTCTACGCCGAGGCCGTCGAAGCGCTCGCGGTGTTCGGCGGGTCTGCCGACGCGCTACGCGCGATCGCTGCCGAAATCGTGCAACGCGATCACTAGCTCGGCCAGCGCGCGCTGTAGCGCAGCGTCGTTTCACCGCCGGCCGGCACATCGACATGCCAGGTCGCCATATTGGCGGCGCTGTCGTCGCGCGGTTCGGTCGAGCTCGACACGATCTCGGCTTCCTGGGGCAGATGTTCGGCAACGTCCACGGTCACGTCGCGCTCGCTGGCGTTGTAGAGGGTGATCTCCACGCTGCGCTGGCGCTGATCGCTCTCGGTGCGTGTGTCCTCGATCATCCGGCGCTCGCCGGTGATGTCGAAGGCGGTGCCCAACGACAGCGTGACCGGCGCGTTTTCGGGCGTATCGCCAATCGCATCCTCGCCCATGAGCGTGGCGCTGCGATTGCCGTCGTAGATCCGTATCACGCCGGCCGGCAGCGGCCGATCGGCGGTGTTGTCGAACTGCAGCTGCACTGCGGCGTGATCGCGTGCGCCGTCGCGCCCGAGCGCATGAAAACTGTTCTCGAAGCGATAGCGGCGCTCGGCATCGAGCGTGACCGGCGTCATCATGGCAACCGCACGGGTGGCGCCGGCGGGCACCTCGAGCGCGCCGTCGAACGCGTATCGATAGGTATCGCCCGCGGCCTCAGGTGCGCTGTCGCTCATCTTGGCCTCGCTGCGCGCCATCATCATCGGCTGCGGGCCACGACCGTTGGCGCGCGCGACGTCGCCGGCGACCAGCCAGGCCTGTTTGGCATTCAGATCGCTACCGCCACTGTTGTCGATCACCGCCAGACTTTGTAGCGACAGCTCGCCCGCGTCGGCGTCGAATCGACCGGTATAGCTGGCCTGCCAGCTCGGTCCGTCAATCTGGTAGGTGGCCGTCAACGGCTGGCGCCCGGCGCTATCGGCGTCGATATCCAGCTGCAGGCCGCCCGGCGCGTCGCTACCGGCCGGCCACGCGAGCCGCCAGGGCGAGTTCGGCGTGAGCCGTTCGATGCGATCGTCGACCCGCACCAGCGCGGTGTCGCCGCTCAGGCCGACGAGCGTGGCCTCGCGGGTCTGCGCCTGACCGGCCTCGTCATCGCGCAGCAGTGTGACCGGCTGGCCGATACGCGCGGCCAGCAGGCCGGCGCCGCTGTCGTCGGTAGCGCGCGCGCTCAGGCCGGTCAGCCGTATGCCGTCGCCTTCCAGCCAGAGCGTATCGGCACGCAGACGGCCGTTGATGGGCCAGCCGACGCGCTGGGCGCCGGCATCGAGATCGACTTCGCGCGTGGTCTGGATGACCGCCGCGCCGCGGTTGTAGATCGCCATCGCATCGACGGCGTTATCGTCGGCAGCGGCTTGTGCAAAGGCCGGCGCGCCGAGCAGTGCGGCCGTGAAGATCGCGGGCGTGGACAGCTTGGACATCATGAGGCGTGTTCTTCCTGTTCTGAGGCCTTGCGCTGGCGGCGGTCGTGGTAGAGCAGCCAGACGATCAGCAGCACCGCGGGTATTCCGGCAATCGCGGTATAGCTGAAAAACCAGACATAGCCGAAATTGTCGACCACCCAGCCCGAGAAGCCGCCGATGAACTTGCCGGGCAGCGTCATCAGCGATGAAAACAGCGCGTACTGGGTCGCCGTGTAGGCAGTATTGGTCAGGCTGGATAAATAGGCGATGAACGCGGAGCCGGCCATGCCGCCGGATAAGTTGTCCGCTGATACCGTCAACGCCAACGACAGCGTGCCCGGATCATCCTGGGTCGCCAGCCACGCGAACACCAGGTTGGTGAGCGCCGCCAGGATCGCACTCGCCAGGAGCGGCCGCAGGATGCCGTAGCGCACCACCAGCACGCCGCCCAGCGCCGCCCCGCCGAGCGTCATGAGAATGCCGAAGACCTTGGTCACGCTGGCGATCTCGGCCAAGGTGTATTCCATGTCGAGATAGAACGGGTTGGCCATCACGCCGAGCGTGATGTCCGTGATACGGAACACGCTCACGAACAGCAGAATGATCAACGCCTGCTTGCCGTAGCGGGCGAAGAAATCTACCAGCGGACAAACCACCGCGCCCAGCACCCAGCCATAGGCCGCGTGCAACCAGGCCGGCGAGAAATCATGCCGGCGCAGATGTTCGACCACCCAGTCTTCCTGCGGCTGGCTGCTGGCCGTCTTCGAGGCATCCGGCTCGGCGACGAGCAGCACGGTGACCATGCCCACGCCGACCAGCCCGGCCATCACGAAATAGGTGAACGGCCAGGAGGTGCCGGAGGCGATATAGAACGCGCCGGCACCGGCGGTGAGCAGGGCGATGCGATAGCCGGCCTGATAACTCGCGGCCATCGCGCCCTGCACGCTTTCAGCCACGGCCTCGATCCGCCAGGCGTCGATAGCCACGTCCTGCGTTGCCGACGAGAACGCCACCAGCAGGCCGAACCAGGCAAGCGTCGCCAGATCCGCGGTGGGGTCGGTCAACGCCATGGCGATCAGCCCGCCCATCAGGCCGCACTGTGCGAGCAGCATCCAGGCGCGTCGTCGGCCGAGCAGGCGCCCGAGCACCGGTAGCGGAAAGCGATCCACCACCGGCGCCCAGAAGAACTTGATCGAGTACATCACCCCGATCCAGGAGAAGAACCCGATCGTGGTCTTGGACACACCTTCCTGGGCCAGCCAGGCGGACAGCGTGGAAAACACCAGCAGAAACGGCAGACCTGAAGAAAAGCCCAGAAACGCCATGCCGATGACGCGAGGCTGGCCATAGACTTCGAGCGCGGCGCGCCAGTCGCGCTTGCCGGTCGCCTCGGCCACGTCAGAATTCGAGGTCATAATCGATCGTCAGCGGGGCATGATCCGACAGGCGTTCTTCACGATAGACCGACTCGGTCGTCGCTTTCGAGGCGAGATTCGGCGTGGCCACGTGATAGTCGATACGCCACCCCACGTTGTTGTCCCAGGCACGCCCGCGCTGCGACCACCAGGTGAACTGGTCCTCGTTGGGATTGATCTCGCGAAACACGTCGACCAGGCCCATTTCGCCGAACAGCCGGTCCATCCATTCGCGCTCGTGGGGCAGAAAGCCCGAGTTCTTCTTGTTGTTCTTCCAGTTCTTGAGATCGATTTCCTTGTGCGCGATGTTCAGGTCGCCACAGACCAGATAATCCCCGGGTGCGGCCGCCCGCGCGGCGAGCAGTTCCGGAAAGAACTCGAGATAGCGCTCCTTGGAATCCTGGCGATGGTCGCCGGAGGAGCCCGAAGGTGCGTAAAGGCTGGCAATGTTCAGATCGCCCTCGGGCATGGCAAAGCGGGCCTCGATATAGCGGCCCTCGCCGTCGAACTCTTCGTGGCCCATGCCGCGGATGATCTCGTCCGGCTCGCGCTTGGAATAGATCGCCACGCCGGAATAGCCCTTGCGGTTCGTCGCCTCTTCATAGAAGCAGTGATAGCCCTCGGGCCAGAACGCCTCGACGCCCTCCAGCTGGTGCTGCTGTGCCTTGAGTTCCTGGATACAGACCACGTCCGGGTCCTGCGCGAGCATCCACTCGAAGAACCCCTTGCGCTGGGCGGCGCGTATGCCGTTGGCATTGAAGGACATCACCCGCATCGAATAACCCGCGTGTCTTGGTCGGTACAAATCAAGGCGCTTATCATACGGGGTTACCGTTTCGCGCTCCTACCCGCAGGATACTTACCGCATGCACGCCCACAGCCTGGATTTTCTCGATCTCGCCATGGAATACGATGCCCTGCGTTTCGGCGAGTTCACCCTCAAGTCGGGCCGCGTCAGCCCCTATTTCTTCAACATGGGCCAGATCGCCTCGGGCGCGGGCATGGCACGACTGGCCGACGGCTATGCGGCCGCCCTCGAACATGCAGGTATCGACTACGACAGCCTGTTCGGCCCGGCCTACAAGGGCATTCCGCTGGTCGCAACGCTTGCCTGCGCGTTGGTGCCGCGCGGCTATAACGTGCCGTTCACCTACAACCGCAAGGAAGCCAAGGACCACGGCGAAGGCGGCACGCTGGTCGGCGCGCCGCTGGGCAAGCGGGTGGTGGTCGTCGACGACGTGATCACCGCGGGCACCGCGGTACGCGAAGCCATCGACATGATTCGCGCCCAGGGCAGCGAAGTCGCCGGCCTGCTGGTCGCCCTCGATCGCCAGGAACGCGGCGCCGACGACCGCTCGCCAATCCAGGCCCTGGCCGAGGACGAGGGCATTCCTACCGTGGCGGTCGCAAATCTCGACGACGTGATCGGCTACGCCGAGCTCGCCGGGCTCGATCCGGAAACGCTGACCGCCATCCGCGGCTATCGCGACAGCTACGGCGTCTAGCGCGTCGCCTTATGCCGGCTGCGGATCGTTCGAGGCCGGCGGCGCCTTGCCGGCGCTGCCGATCAGCGTGCCTACGCCAGCATCGGTGAACAGTTCCAGCAGCACGGCGTTTTCGACCCGGCCGTCCACGATATGCGCCGCGCGCACGCCCGAGGCGACCGCATCCAGCGCGCATTCGATCTTGGGCAGCATGCCGCCGTGGATGACCTCGGTGTCGATGAGCTCGCGTACCTGATCGGGCGTGAGCCCGGTCAGCAGGTGGCCGTCGGCATCGAGCACACCGGGCGTGTTGGTGAGCAGCATGAGTTTTTCGGCTTCCAGCACCGCCGCGATCTTGCCGGCAACCAGATCCGCGTTGATGTTGTAGCTGCGCCCGTCTGCGCCGACGCCGATCGGCGCGATCACCGGAATGAAGTCGTCGGCCTCGAGCCGTCGCACGATATGCGGGTCGATATGCGAGACCTCGCCGACGAAGCCGAGATCGGTCTCGTCGTCCACCAGCGCGAGCTTGCGCGCGTGGATCAGCCCGCCGTCCTTGCCGGTCAGCCCGACCGCGCGGCCGCCGTGCTGGTTGATGAGATTGACGATCTCCTTGTTCACCAGACCGCCGAGGACCATTTCGACCACGTCCATGGTCTCTTCGTCTGTCACACGCATGCCCTTGATGAACTCGGTCTGCTTGCCGACGCGCTCGAGCAGCTTGCCGATCTGCGGGCCGCCGCCGTGCACCACGACCGGATTGAAGCCGACCAGCTTCATGAGCGCAATATCGCGGGCGAAGCCGGACTTGAGCTCCGGATCGGTCATGGCATTGCCGCCGTATTTGATCACCACCGTCTTGCCCGCAAAGCGGCGGATATAAGGCAGTGCTTCGCCGAGCACGCGGGCGACGCGCGCGGCCTGTTCCGAATCCAGCGACATGCGTTTCTGTTCCTCCAGGGGGGTCATCAGGCGGTCCCGGTCGAACCGAAACCACCGACGCCGCGTTCGCTGGCATCGAACGCGTCGACCACTTCCAGCTCGGCGGCGACCACCGGCACCAGCACGAACTGGGCGATGCGCTCGCCGGGCTCGATGACAAACTCCTTGCTGCCGCGGTTCCAGGCCGAAACCATCAACGGGCCCTGATAGTCGGAATCGATCAAACCGACCAGGTTGCCGAGCACGATGCCGTGCTTATGACCGAGCCCGGAGCGCGGCAGGATCATGCCGGCCAGATTCGGGTCGGCGATATGAATCGACAGGCCGGTGGGCAGCAGTTCGCAGTCGCCGGGGGAGAGCGTGAGCGGCTGCTCGACCATCGCGCGCAGATCGATACCGGCCGATCCGGCCGTCGCACGCTGCGGCAGGTCGAACTGGCTGCCGAGGCGCGAATCGAGCACCTTGACCTGAAGTTTGGGCATCGTGATGTCCTTGATTCGTTTCAACTTTCGATATTCGATTCGGCCACCGGCAGACGCTCGGCCACGAGCGCGACGAGCTGCTCGGCCAGCGCCGCCTTGCTCGCCTGGGCGAGTTCCTGCTCGCCGCCCTCCCAGACCACGAACAGCGCATTGTCGTCGCGGCCGAAGGCATGTTCGGGCCCGACGACATTGCCGGCCACCATGGACAGATGCTTGCGCTCGCGTTTCGAGCGCGCGCTGTTTTCCATATCGGTGGTTTCGGCGGCAAAGCCGAGCGTGAACAGCCGGGGATAGTCGCGGGCGACGTCGGCAATGATGTCGCGCGTGCGCGCGAGCGCGAGGCTGGTATCGCCTTCGGCTTTCTTGATCTTGTCGGCGGCGGTCGTGGCCGGGCGGTAGTCGGCGACCGCGGCCGCGCCGATGAAGATATCCGCGGTCTCGATCACGTCGAACACCGCGGCGTGCATGTCCGCCGCCGACTGCACGTCCACGCGTTCCACGCCCGCCGGCACGGCCAGTGCGGTGGGCCCGGATACCAGCGTCACGCTCGCACCGGCGGCGGCACAGGCGCTGGCCAGCGCATAGCCCATGCGCCCGGACGAATGATTGGTGATGAAGCGCACGGGGTCGAGCGCCTCGCGGGTCGGCCCTGCGGTGATCACCACATGTCGTCCCGCGAGCGCTCCACTGGCGGGCGCATCCTCGAAATACGCGACGACCGCATCGCGGATCGCCTCCGGCTCGACCATGCGCCCGGCGCCGGACTCACGCTCGGCAAGCTCGCCCTCGGCCGGGCCCACGAACTGCACGCCGCGCGCACCCAGCGTTTCCACGTTGTGCATGGTCGCCGGATGCCCCCACATGACGTGGTTCATGGCCGGCGCCACCAGCACCTCCGCTTCGCTGGCCAGACACAGCGTTGACAGCAGATCGTCGGCGCGCCCCCGGGCCAAGCGCGCGAGCGTGTCGGCGGAGGCCGGCGCAATCACGATCAGATCCGCCCAGCGGGCGAGTTCGATATGCCCCATGGACAGCTCGGCGGCCTCGTCCCAGAGGCTGTCGCGTACCGCGTGCCCGGACAGGGCCGCCAGCGTCATCGGTGTGATGAAGCGCTGCGCCGAATCGGTCATCACGACCTGGACCTCGGCGCCGGCTTCTACCAGGCGCCGTGTAAGCACGGCCGCCTTGTACGCGGCGATGCTGCCGGTGATGCCGAGCAGGATTTTTCGATTGGCCAGCGGTCGCATGGTTCGCATTGTACCTGTACCACTGGACGGCGCCTGCCCGGCGGCCACAGGATGAATCCACCGCCGTCACGAACAAGAACAAAACGGAGCGCGGTATGGGAATCGCCGACTGGCCGGCCGCCGAGCGGCCGCGGGAAAAACTGCTGGAACGCGGCGCCGGCGCGTTATCCGATGCGGAACTGCTCGCGATATTTCTGCGCGTGGGCGTGGCCGGCATGAGCGCGGTGGATCTCGCCCGGCATCTGCTGGCCGAATACGGCAGCCTGGGCGCCCTGCTCGCAGCTGACGAGAAGACGTTCTGCGCGACCCGCGGGCTGGGCGTGGCCAAGTTCGCGCAGCTGCAGGCCGTCATGGAAATGGCGAGCCGCCATGCCACCGAAACCCTGGCGGATGTCGATGTGCTCAGCGCCCCCGAAGCCACGCGCCGCTATCTCAGCCTCAAGCTCGCGCACGTGCCGCACGAAGTGTTTGCCTGCGTGTTCCTGAATACGCGCAATCACGTGATCGCGTTCGAGGAGCTGTTCCGCGGCACCATCGACGGGGCGGCCGTCTATCCCCGCGAAGTGGTCAAGGCCGCGCTGCGCCACAACGCCGCAGCGGTGATTCTCGCCCACAACCACCCGTCCGGCGTGGCCGAACCCAGCGCGGCCGACCGTGACATCACGCGCCGGCTCGTCGACGCGCTCGCGCTGGTCGACATCCGGGTGCTGGATCACTTCATCCTCGGCCATCGACAGAGCACGTCACTCGCCGAGCGCGGGCTGCTCTAGCACGCCGCCTGTCGGCTCGTCGCTGCGTAAAACCACGCTTTGACAGCGCCGCCGGCGGCCACTAGGTTGCGCAGCGTCGGAACTTTTCCTTTTCCCTCAATCGGTTCCGGCCGAGCACAGGAGATGCACGCATGAAGAAGGTCGCGATCGCGATGAGCGTCACGCTCATACCCTTTGCTGCGACGGCAGCACCCAACGACCAGCCCGGCGCGCCCGGCTACACCTACCTCCAGGGCGACTATATTCCGGACGGCGATGCCAGCGGCATCGGCAACGACTACGACGGCTATGGGGTCGAAGGCTCGGTGGCCATTACCCGCCACGTATTTGTCAACGGCAAGTACGACTGGCTCGACGTGGACGGCAGCTCGCTGGACGCAAACCGCGCCAGTGTCGGCGTGGGTCTGAACGATTTCTTTGACTACGGCGGCGCGGAAGGCACCGGGATCGGCTATTACGGCCAGGTGTCCTATGAACGGCTCGCGCTGGACGGCGTGTCCGGCAGCGAAGAGGCCGATGCCAACGGCTATGGGGCCGACGTCGGCCTGCGCTGGATGGCGCACCCGCGCGTCGAGATCAACCCGCACGTCGGCTGGGTCGACTATGGCGACGTCGAGGACGACGTGAATCTCGGCGACGCGGACGGTGTGCGCTACGGCGTGCGTGCCCTTGGCTACGTGACCGACGAGCTCGCGCTCACCGCAGCCTACAGCGCCAGTGAGATCGAGACCACGCGTCGCGATATCGGCTTCGACAACGAGTTCCGCGTCGGCGCGCGCATGAATTTCTAGCGCAGCCGGGGTGGGCAAGGTCCGGCAGCAGGCCGGACCTTGCCGTTCTTTTGCCCCGAAACGGTTGTACCGCGCGGCTTTTGATGGTTAAATGCGCGGCTCGCTGACGCATGAGCGCGCGACCCAGGAGTTAGCCATGTCCCAGATCTGTCAGGTCACCGGCAAGAAGCCGGTCACCGGTAACAACGTCTCGCACGCCCACAACAAGACCCGCCGTCGCTTTGTGCCCAACCTGCACTGGCATCGTTTCTGGGTCGAATCCGAAAAGCGCTATGTGCGTCTTCGGGTGTCTGCCAAGGGTATGCGCATCATCGATCGCCAAGGCATCGATACGGTGCTTGCCAAGATCCGCAAGCAGGAGAAAGCATAATGCGCGAAAAAGTACGCATGGTCTCGACCGCGGATACCGGGTTCTTCTACACCACGTACAAGAACAAGCGGAACACGCCCGACAAGCTCGAGATGAAGAAATACGATCCCAAGGCGCGCAAGCACGTGACCTTCAAGGAAGCCAAGATCAAGTGATCTTTGCTGGATCGGCGTGAGCCGATCACGATCGCGAAAAAACCGGCCACGCGCCGGTTTTTTTGTGTCTGGAATCCGCCTCAGAAGGCAGCTCGGCGCTACTTTTAACCCTACAGGCGTCTTGTCCGGCTGGCGGCCGATGTCGCGATATTCGAGACAGACCCCTTAAAGGCGCCGGCAAACACGCCGATACAGCCCCAGATGGCCATGGCGGCCGTCCCGCAATAGCCGGAAATCAAAAGAAAAAGCGCGCTTCATCAGAGCCGCTGGGGGAACAATGAACAAGATGACTCTGGGGCTTGTCGCCGCATCGCTGACAGCCTCCACTGCCGCCTTCGCCCAGAACGAAGACGTGACCCAGGATTCCCGTTACTCCTTCGTACAGGCCTCCTACATCCCGTATCAGAACCTCGATACTGAATACGGCGATGAAGACGCCGACGGCGTCAATATCAATGCCGCCTGGCATTTCGTCGAACAGGCCTATGTCTTTGGCCACGGCGATTTCACCGATCTCGATGACGGAACCGACTACACCACCTACGCGCTGGGTCTCGGCCTGCGAGGGCCGCTGGGCGATACGCGCCCCGGTGTCGCCGACGCGGGTGAGGTCGATATCTATCTTGAGATCGGCTACGAAGGCTTCGAGCTCGAATCCAGCGGCAATATCGGCGGCCAATCGCTCGACGCGAAGCTGGACGGCGAAGGCTACGGCGTGAATATCGGACTGCGCTGGCTGGCAACCGAAGCTTTGGAGATCAACCCGTTCGTTGGGTATGTGAACTACGGCGAGCCGGACATCGAGCTGCGCGCGGGCAACGACACCCTCGCCGGCAGCGCCAACGAGGATCTCGACGGCCTGCGCTACGGATTGCGCTCAGTGCTCGACCTCAGCCACTCCTTGGCAGCCACCCTCGCGTTCGAGCGTAACCAGCTGGATATCGGCGGCCTCGACATCGACACGAACACGGTTCGAGTCGGCCTGCGATGGTATCTCCCTGCGCGGGGGTTCAGCGTTCGCTAGCGCTTAGGGCCGGCAATCTCATTTTTCCAGCAGCAGATTGCCGGCCTGATCCACCTGTACCGTCCAGCCGGGCGCGATCCAGGTCGTGGTCACGCTCTCGCGCACGATCGCCGGGCCGTCGAAACGCTGGCCAGCGCGCATCGCGTCGCGGTCGTAGACGGGGACGTCGTTGCCCAACTCATGCACCGCCACCTGTTCGCCGGCAACCGGCGCGCCTTCGCCTTTTTCGATCGCCGGCAGGACGACATCCGGCACGGGCCCGGCATGATGCAGGCGCAGGTTGACCAGCTCTACCGGGAGCTCGAAGCGATGGCCATAACGCGCTTCGTGCGCGGCGTGGAACGCTTCGATGAGTTCGTCCGGCGTCTGCCAGGCGAGATTGAGCGAGGCACTCTGGCCGGCATAGCGCAGGTCTGCGCTCAGACGCTCCTCGATATCCGCCTCGGCCACGCCTTCTTCGACCAGTTCGTCGCGCGTAGCTTCGCGCAGTGGCGCGAGCCAGGCATCGATCTGCGAGCTTTCCACCTCGACCAAGGGCTGCAAAATACTCAACGAGCGTTCCCGCGAACGGCGGGCGACGAGCATGCCCAGTGCCGAAAGCACCCCGGCGAATACCGGAATGAGCACGCGCTTCATGCCCATGCCGTCGGCCAGTGCGCAGGCATGCAGCGGCCCCGCGCCGCCGAAGCACAGCAGGCTGTCGTCGGCCACGGATTCGCCTCGGGCGACAGAGATCACCCGCAGGGCGGCCGTCATGGCTTCGTCTGCCACGCGCAGAATGCCGGCCGCGGCGTCTTCCACGCTCAGGTCCAGCGGCTCGGCGATACGTGCGACCGCGTTGCGGGCGGCCGCCACGTCCAAGCCCATATGGCCGCCGAGCCGGGTCGAGGCCGGCAGCCGGCCGAGCACGACATGGGCATCGGTGACGGTCGGCTGTTCGCCGCCCTTGCCATAGCACGCAGGCCCCGGTTCCGCGCCCGCCGAGGCCGGGCCCACCTGCAGCAGCCCGCCGGCATCCAGCCAGGCGATCGAGCCGCCGCCGGCGCCGATGGTGTGCATATCGACCATGGGCACGGCGACCGGGTAGCCGGCGATGCGCGTCTTGCTGGTTAGCGCCAGTTCGTTGCCCACCAGCGCCACGTCGCTGCTGGTGCCGCCCATGTCCAGCGTGAGCACGCGATCGAGCCCGGCCGAGCGCGCCACGAAACGCGCGCCGAGCAGCCCGCCGGCCGGGCCCGAGAGCAACAGATTGACCGCATTGTTCGCGGCCTGGTCGACCCCCACCGTGCCGGCGGCACCATGCATGATCGCGACCCGGTCGAGCGCGGCTTCGAGCCGGCGCAGATAGCCGCCCACCGTCGGGCCCAGCGCGGCGTTGAGCCATGTCGCGATACCGCGTTCGTACTCGCCGTACTCGGGCAGCACGCGGCTGCCACGCGCGATGGTCAGATCCGGCAGCGCTTCGCGCAGCGCGGTTTCAATGGCCGCCTCGTCCGAGCCATTCAGAAACGCGAACAACAGATTGATGGCCACCGCCTGGACACCGGACTGGCGAATCTGGTCGACCAGCGCTTCGCACATGGCGTCGTCGAGCTGGACCAGCGTTTCGCCGTGCGCGTCGGCGCGGGCATCCACCTCGAAGCACAGGTCGGGTGCGACCGGCACCGGGTTCGGCACAGGTTCGAGCGCATAGAGCTCGGCGCGCGCCTGGCGGCCGATGGTGAGCACGTCGGCGAAACCGGTGTTGGCGACATAGGCGGTGCGCGCGAGATTGTTCTCGAGCAGCGCGTTGGTGGCCACGGTCGAGCCGTGCACGATGCGCCAGTCGGCCGCGGCATCGCCGGCGAAATGGCGCACGCCGTCGATGACGGCAGCATCCGGCGCGTCCGGCGTGGAGGCGATCTTGTAGACCGCGAGCGCGCCGTTTTCGAGCGCGATCACATCGGTGAAGGTGCCGCCGGTATCCACACCGAGCTCCCCGGCTATGGAACCTCCAGCGCCCGGCTTTGTCGATTCGTCGTCGTGCTTTACGGTCATGGCCCTGTCAGCGGATGATTCGGCCTGGCCGCCTTGGTACGAGGCCAGCTGCCGCGTGTGCCGGAAACGATCATGGAAAGCGATTTGAAGCTGTCGGCGCAAGGCCTGATCCGCGATTATGCGGGCCGGCGCGCCGTTAACGATATCGATATCCGCCTGGCGGCCGGCGAAGTGCTGGGCCTGCTCGGGCCGAACGGCGCCGGCAAGACCACCACCCTGCGCATGCTGGCCGGCACGCTGGCCCCCAGCGCCGGGCGCATTCTGCTGGCCGGACACGACATGGCCCGCGCGCCGCAGCAGGCCAAGCGTCATCTGGGCTATCTGCCGGAACGGCCGCCGGTCTACGACGAACTCACCGTCGACGAATACCTGGCGTTCTGTGCGCGCCTGCACGGTATCGAGCGCGCGAAACGCGCAGATGCCATTACCCGCGCCAAGGCGGACTGTGGCCTCGAGGCCGTCGGCCGTCGCCTGATCGGCCATCTTTCCAAGGGCTATCAGCAGCGGGTGGGCATCGCCCAGGCCATCGTGCACCGGCCCGACGTGCTCATCCTCGACGAACCCACCGCGGGTCTCGATCCGAACCAGCTGCGCGGCATTCGCGAACTCGTGAGCCGGCTGGCCGAGGCGCACAGCGTGATCGTGTCCAGCCATATCCTGTCCGAGATCCAAGCGGTCGCACATCGGGTGATGATCCTGCACCGCGGCCGTGTGGTGCTCGACGAAGCCCTCGCCGACGCCGAAGCGCGCGATGACCGCGTGATCGACATCGGCCTACGCGCCGGGCCAGACAAAAGCACGCTCGCCGCATTGCCGGGCGTGGAAACCGTCGAGCCACTCGGCGACGGGCGCTGGCGCATCACCGCCGCGCCGGGTCGCGATATTCGCGGCTCGCTGGCCGAGACGGCCGTGCACAACGGCTGGCATCTCGTCGAATTGACGACCCATGCACCCGATCTGGAAACACGCTTTGCCGAGCTGACCCGAAGCGCCGAGCACACAACGGCGGTGGCCTCATGAACCTGGCCGTGTCGATCGCCCGCCACGAGCTGCGGCGGCTGTTCGTGTCACCGCTGGCCTGGACGCTGCTGGCTGTTAGCCAGCTGCTCACCGGTATCCTGTTTGCCCTGTCGCTGACCGATCTCAGCCTCAATCCGCAGCGCATCGGCGCCTACGACGGCGTGTCGGCAATCGTCGGCGGTGGTCTGTTCCGGTTTGCCACCGTAGTGTTGCTGCTGGTCGTGCCGCTGCTGACGATGCGCGTGTTCGCCGAGGAGCGAAAGACCGGCAATATTGAACTGCTGCTGTCGTCGCCGGCATCGCTCACGGCCGTGGTGCTCGGCAAGTTCGCCGGCCTGATGGGCTATCTCACGCTGTTGTTTGCGCTCGTTGCGCTCATGCCGCTGTCGCTGGCGTTCGCGACACCGCTGGACATCGGCCTGCTCGCGTCCGGGTTGATCGGCTTGTGGCTGGTCATGGCGGCGTTCTGCGCGTTGGGGCTGTTTCTGTCCTCGCTTACGCGCGAGCCGACGCTGGCCGCCGTCGCGACCCTCGGCGCACTCATGCTGCTGTGGCTGTTCTACGCAGTGTCGGCCATGGAATGGCAGCCGGTGGTGTTCGGCACCGCCCTGCCGCTCGGCGACGCTGCGCGCGCACTGGCGTTGATCGGCCATCACGACGCGCTGCTGCGCGGCGTGTTCTCCAGCGCTGACGTCCTGTATTTCCTGATCTTCACGCTTTGTTTTCTGGCGCTGACGGTCGTACGCCTCGACATGGATCGCCACTGATGCGCGTTGCCCATGTGCTGACCTTATTGCTGATTGTGGCCGTCGCGCTGCTCGCCGGCGCGCTCAGCCAGCGGCTGTCGATCAGCGCGGACTGGACCGCCGGCAACCGCAACTCGCTCACCGAAGCCAGCGGGCGTGTCATCGACGCGCTGCACGACGGCCCGATCACGCTGCGCGCGTATATCTACCCCGGTCCGCAGCGCGCCGACGTGCGCGCGCAGCTGGCCCGCTACACGCGCGCTAGCGCACGCGTCACGCTCGAGTTCGTCGACCCGGCGCGCCATCCGCAGGAAGTGCGCGCGCTGCGTATCGGCGACGACGGCGCGCTCCAGGTGCGCTATCAGGGCCGCAGCCAGACGGTGACCGATTTCGACGAGGCCAGCGTGACCAACGCGCTGCAGCGGCTGTCCGTGGCCCGCGATCAGTGGGTGGTGTTTCTCACCGGCCATGGCGAGCGCGACCCGGCCGACGAATCCAACGGCGGGTACAGCGATCTCGCCGCCGCGCTCGACAGCCAGGGCATGACCACCCGCACCCTCAACATCGCCGACGCCGCCGCCATACCCGACAACGCGGCCCTCGTGGTCATCGCCAGCCCGCAACGCGAGCTGCTGCCCGGCGAAGTGCAGCTGCTACGGGACTATCTCGCCCGCGGCGGCGCCCTGCTCTGGGCCGACGACCCGGGCGAGCGCTACGGCCTCGGCGCGCTCGCCCGCGATCTCGCTATCGAATGGCAGCCCGGCACGCTGATCTACCCCGATTACAAGACGATCGGCACGGGCCATCCCGCCATTGCGGTGGTTGCCAACTATCCGGATACACCGATCTCGGAAAACCTCAATCGCATCAGCCTGTTTCCCTATGCCGGCGCGATCACGTCCACAGCCGGCCGCAGTGGCTGGAAAGCGCAGACCTTCCTGCGTTCGAACACGCGCAGCTGGCTGGAAACGGGCGCGCTCGAACAGGCGAGCCTGACTTTCGAGCCGGACAACGGCGACCAGCGTGGCCCGCTCGACATGGGCATCGCGCTGTCGCGCACGGTACAAACCGACCAGGGCCCGCAGGCACAACGCGCCGCCGTGATCGCCGACAGCGACTTCATGAGCAACGGTCATCTCGCCAAGCTCGGCAACCGCCCGCTCGCCTTGGCGCTGTTCCAGTGGCTGGGCTATCGCGATGCCCAGATCGCGGTCGACGTGGCCACCGCGCCCGACGCGAATCTCGACCTGACGGCCCGCCAGATTCGCGGGCTGTGGTGGATCTACGTACTCATCCTGCCGTTTGGCCTGCTCGGCTTCGGCCTGATCCGCTGGGCACGCCGGCGCCGTCGATGAATCGCAAACGCCTGATATTCATCGCGATCCTCGCGGCTGGCGTCGTCGTGCTGGGCATCGCCCTCTGGCTGACCCGCACCCCTGAGCCCGCGCCGGAGCCGCGCGTGAGCGACGTACCCACCGAAGCAATCGACGAAATCGGGATCAACCTGCGCGACGCCGTCGTGGCACTGAAACGCGAGCCTGACGACGCCAGCTGGGGCGTCACCACGCCGGTCGCGGCCCGCGCCGATATCGCGCACGTCAAGGCATTGCTCGAGCTGGCTGCCGCCACGCCCACACGGCGCTACGATCGCGACGCGATCGAGGATGACGTGACCGGCCTCGACAATCCGGCGCTGACGGTTCGTTACAACGACGACGCCCCGATCGCGATCGGCAAGCCCGGCCCGCAGCCGGGCACCCGCTACGTACGCACCGCGCATGCCCTGCTGCTGGTGAACACACGATCGCTGTCCAGCCTGCCGACGCGCTGGCGCGGCTGGATCTCGCCCACCCTGCTCGCCCGCGAGGCGGACCTGTCGAAACTCACGCTGCCCCGCCTCACGCTCGAACGCAGCGAGACCGGCGGCTGGCGCGTGCTGCCCGACAGCGCGGACCGCGGCGCCGACTACGCACAGGCGACCATCGACGCCTGGCGCCAAAGCCGCGCGCTCTCGCTCGAGCCGGCCGATGCCGGCCGCCAACGCCTGGCCCGCGTCACGCTACGTTTCGGCGACGACAGCACGCGCCACCTGGACGTGATCGCCCGCAAGCCCGAGTTGATCCTGCGCGATGCGGCACTGGGCATCGACTATCACTTCGCGGACACGCTCGCTGCGCCGCTGCTCGATATGCGGCATCCGGACTCGCTGGGCGCCGGCCGCGAGCGCAGCCTGCAGCCCTCGGCGATTCCGCTCAGCCCGACGGAGGCCGGGGGCGCAATCGGCGGCGACAGCGGGTGAATCGAATCGGCTGGCCGGTTTCAGCCGGCGAGTCGGGCTTTGCCAGCTTTTCAGTCGATCCGAGACTTGCGGCTGCGGAAAACGCGAGTCGCGAACATCGAACGCGCTAAAAACGATTTTGTACGCTCGAATCTCTGGGGTTGGCGAATCCTGGCCTGGGGTTTCGCACTGTAGTGCGAGTCACTTTTATTTGCTTGCCCAAATAAAAGTAACCAAAACAAAAGGCACCCTGTCTTGCGCCGATGCTACGCATCGGTGCCCTGCGCGGCTCCGTCCGCAAGCGGGCCAGCCGGAAACTCGCTGCGCTCAGACATCCGGCTGTCTTATCCGCTTGCGGCCTCCACTGCTCGGCGCTGCGCCCAAGGGGACCCAATACAGACAAAGGCAGGCTCGCTTGCGCTTCGCCAAGATCGCGAAGCGATCTTCCTCGGACAAAGCCGGAGGCGAGTCCGACCGGAATGCAGCGAAACACCGCAACTTCGACTTGGCAGCTGTTTGAACTCCACGGTCGGGCGGGCCGCGCCTGTATTCGGGCCCCGTGTGGCGCGACGAGAAGCGCAGGGCCGAAGGGTGTCCGGCGCACTGCGCCGGTGCGGCCAGCATGTCTGAGGATCGCCAAAGCGATCCGAGTTCTGGCCGCATCCCTTCGGACCGAGCATCGCAGTGCACCGGCGCTTCGCGCCGGCGCGCAATCCGGGTGTCTTTTTCCTTTGCTTACTTTCTTTTGGACAAGCGAAAGAAAGTGAGTCGCACAGCAGTGCGAAACAAAAAGTCCGACAAACTCGTGAGCAACCTAAAAACTTAAAGCCCGAATCAACCAGACTCGAACGATCACCCACACCCAAACCCCGCTCGACCCTCAACCGCAGTTGCCAAGACAATCGAGCCCACCAAACCGCAACGCCGATCAGCCTCTGCCATATCCCATGGCAAAATAGCGCGATGCCCGAATTGCCCGAAGTCGAGACCACGCGCGCGGGGATCGAACCGCACGTGCGCGGCCAGACCGTGCGTACGGTCGTCGTGCGCCAGCCACAGCTGCGCTGGCCGGTTTCGCCTGAATTGGCCGCCGTGCTGCCCGGCCAGGCGATCCATACCGTGCACCGGCGAGCAAAATACCTGCTCTTCGAAACCGATACCGGCCATGTCTGCCTGCATCTGGGCATGTCGGGGCGGCTGCGTATCGTGCCCGCGGACACGCCGGTCGCTACCCACGACCATCTCGATATCGTGCTGGAGAACGACTGGGTGATTCGTTTCAACGATGCTCGGCGCTTCGGTTCAGTGTTCTGGCTGGACGGCGCGCCGGAAACGTTTTCCCTGCTCGCGCATCTGGGCCCGGAACCGCTGGGCGACGCATTCGATGGCGACTGGCTCTACGCGCGCTCGCGCGGCAAACGCACATCGGTGAAGACATTCATCATGGACAGCGCCACGGTGGTCGGCGTGGGCAACATCTACGCCTGCGAAGCACTCCATGCCGCGCGCATCCACCCGCGCCGCCCCGCGGGCCGGGTCGGGCGCGCCCGCTATCGCGCGCTGGCCGAGGCGATTCGCCGGGTGCTCGCCGACGCCATCGTCGCCGGCGGCACCACGCTGCGCGACTATATCGGCGTGGACGGCGATACCGGCTACTTCCAGCTGCGCCTCGCGGCCTACGGCAAGGCCGGGCAGGCATGCCCGCGAGGCTGCGGACCAATCCGGCGCGAGGTGATCGGCCAGCGCAGCACGTTCTTCTGTCCGGTCTGCCAGAAATGACCGGGCGGCACGTTCCGTACCACCACGAAATCACCTAGGCTGGGTCGATGCGCTATATCGCTCTGATCGCCGTGTTCGCCGCCACCGTGGGCTTTGGTTACCTGACGCTGGGGCTGCCGCGCTACTTCGGGCTGTTCTTTCTGATCAGCATCACCTTCCTGGGCATGGGTCTGCATGACCTGTTCCAGCGCGAGCATGCGTTGTTGCGCAACTATCCGCTGCTGGCGCATTTCCGCTGGATGATCGAGGCGATCCGTCCCGAGATTCGCCAGTACCTGCTGGAATCGGATACCGAGGCCACGCCGTTTTCGCGCGAGCACCGGTCGCAGGTCTATCAGCGCGCCAAGAACGTCAACGACGCGGACCCGTTCGGCACCGAGCAAAACGTCTATGCCGAAGGCCATGAATGGATGGTGCACTCGATCGCCGCCAAGACGCCGAGCGAGACACCGCCGCGCGTGCGCATCGGCGGACCGCAGTGCACCCGGCCCTACGAGGCGTCGACGCTCAACATATCCGCGATGAGTTTCGGCTCGCTGTCCGCCAACGCCATTCGGGCGCTCAATTTCGGTGCCGCCAAGGGCGAATTCGCCCACGACACGGGCGAAGGATCGGTCAGCCGGCATCACAAGGAGTTCCGCGGCGATCTCATCTGGGAAATCGGCAGCGGCTATTTCGGCTGCCGAGCCGAGGACGGCGGTTTCGACCGCGATCAGTACGTCCGGGTCGCCAACGACGACCAGGTCAAGATGATCGAGATCAAGCTCAGTCAGGGCGCGAAACCCGGCCACGGCGGCGTGCTGCCCGGCTCCAAGGTCACGCCCGAGATCGCCGAGGCGCGCGGTATCAAGGTGGGTCAAACCTGCGTTTCGCCGCCCGCGCACAGCGCCTTTTCCACGCCGGTCGAGATGATGGAGTTCATCGCCGACCTGCGGGAGGGCGCGAACGGCAAGCCGGTCGGCTTCAAGCTCTGTGTGGGGCATGGCTGGCAGTTCATGTCGCTGGTCAAGGCCATGCTCAAGACCGGCATCACCCCGGATTTCATCGTGGTGGACGGCGCCGAAGGCGGCACCGGCGCCGCACCGCTGGAGCTTGCCGACAACGTCGGTACGCCGCTGCGCGAGGGCCTGGTGTGGGTCCACAATTCGCTGGTGGGCGCGGGGCTGCGCGAGCGGATCAAGATCGGCGCCTCGGGCAAGATCACCTCTGGCTTCAAGATGGCGGCCAACATGGCGCTGGGCGCGGACTGGTGCAATTCGGCGCGCGGCTTCATGTTCGCGGTCGGCTGCGTGCAGTCCGAGTCCTGCCACACCGACCACTGCCCCACCGGCGTGGCCACCCAGAACAAGTGGCGCCAGCGCGCCGTTGTGGTGCCGGAAAAAGGCGAACGGGTGTACAACTTCCACAAGCGCACGGTGGCCGCGATGCAGGAAGTCGTCGCGACCGTCGGGCTCGACCATCCCGGACAGCTGCGCCCCGAACACCTGTGTCGCCGCACGACCGACTCGGAAATCCATACCGCCGATCAGGTCTATCGTTTTCTCGAAACCGGCGAACTGCTCACCGCCACGGGCGACGGGCGCTACGAGCAGGCCTGGCGCAAGGCCCAGGCGCACAGTTTCCTGCCGTCGATCTAGGCAAGCCGACACGAACGGCCGGCGCCTGCCGCGAGCAATACGGATACGCCGGCCCCGGGCGTATGCGCTACGCTCGGGGCAACAAATGCGTCCACGGCATCCAGGATGATGCCAGGAGACTTGATCATGGCCTTGCCGACTCTGAGCCGCCCGCGCACGCCGCCCGAAACCACCGAACAGGTACGCGACTACGCGACCCAGTACTCCGATACGCGTTTCTGGACCAAGGTCTCGCGCGTGGCCAGGCGCGCGGGCTACGAGCTGCTGGAAAAGGCGCTCTGGCTCCATTACGCGGCCCAGCGCCCGGAAACGCCCCGCTGGGCGCGCGTGACCGCCTACGGCGCGCTCGGCTACTTCATCCTGCCGATGGATGCGGTACCGGACTGGCTGTTCGGCTTCGGCCTGACGGACGATCTCGGCGCCCTCACGCTTTCGGTCGTGGCGCTGTCGCAGTACATCAACGACGACGTACGCCGACGCACCGCGCACAAGCTCGACCAGTGGTTCGAGCGTCCCGCATACAAGCGCCCGCTACGGCCCGTGGAATAAGTCGGCCATGAACAACACGCAGGACAGCAGCCGTGTGGTTTTGATTACCGGCGCCTCGGCCGGCGTCGGCGAAGCCAGTGCGCGCGCCTTTGCCGCCAACGGCGCGCGGGTGATCGTCGCCGCGCGCGGCATCGACCGCCTGCAACAGGTCGCCCTCAGCATTGGTGCCACCGCGATCGCGGGCGATGTCTCCACTACAGACGGGTGTCGCGAGCTGATCGACTCGGCGATCGCCGTGCATGGCCGCCTCGACGTTCTGGTGAACAACGCCGGCTGCCACCACCGCGGGCCGGTGGCCGGGCGAAGCGCGGACGAACTCGCGGAAATGGTCGACACCAATCTGCGCGCGCCGCTCGTTCTCAGCCGTCTGGCCCTGGACACGCTGCGCAAAGACGGCGGCGGCGCGATCGTCAACGTGGCCTCCATCGCCGGCCAGATGCCGCTGGCCGGCAGTGCGGCCTACTCGGCCACCAAGTTCGGCCTGCGCGCGTTCACCTATGCCCTGGCCGACGAACTGCGTGACGCGAACGTCACGGTCAGCGCGGTTTCGCCCGGGCCGATCGCCACCGGCTTCATCCTCGACGATATCGATGCGGTCTCGGACATCACGTTTTCCCAGTCGATGAGCACGCCGGCACAGATCGCCGCTCTGGTGGTGGCCTGTGCCACCGACGGGCGGGTCGAACGCACGCGCCCGGCCATGGGCCGGGTCATGGCCACGGCCGGTTACCTGGTACCGGGACTGTCGCGCGCCCTGCGCCCGCTACTGGCTGCCAAGGGCCGACGCGCAAAGGCGCACTACCGCCGCAAGGGGTGAAATCACGGACTTGCGCCACCCGCGGGCGGCGCGCACAGTGAATCGCGTCAACTGCAAGGAAAGGAAGAACTATGGGCATTCTCGTCTGGATCATCTTCGGTCTGATCGCGGGCGCGATCGCGAAGCTGATCATGCCCGGCAAGGATCCGGGCGGCATCATCGTCACCATCGTCATCGGTATCCTGGGTGCCGTGGTCGGTGGCTTCATCGCGACCGCGCTCGGTTTTGGCGGCGTGTCCGGCTTCAACCTGGGCAGCCTGGTGATCGCCATTCTCGGCGCCATACTGCTGCTCTGGCTGTATCGCGTGGTGAAGTCGCGCTAGCGGCTCGGCACCGATCGAACGAGGGGCCGGCGCATTACGGTGCGCCGGTCTTTTTTATGCCTGACGCAATCATTTCGCTTTCGGCGCGGCGGCATATCACGGCCATCGAAAACCCGCGAAGGAAAGCAGCCTGTCGGCATCGGCGGCCGAGCCCCGCGCGCACGCCATGATCGTTCTCTACTGTCTTCTGACCGTGATCGCCGCCATCGGCGTGCTGATGCTCGGCACGAGTGCCGCGCGGCTGCGCCGGCGCCGGCGTTTTGCGGCGGCGCGCGCCGGTACCGGCGGCGGACTCTGCCTCGCGCTGGCCCTGCTGGCGGGCGCGATCCTGCTCAATCTGCATACCTACCAGCGGTTGAGCTATGAGCAGCCCGTTGCCGGCCTGCGGTTCGTCGCCGTCAGCGACCAGCATTTCCAGGCCGCGCTGACCACGCCCGATGCACGCCTGCGCCTGGCCGACATGCGCGGCGACGAGTGGCAACTCGACGCGCGCGTGCTCAAGTGGCAGCCGCTGGCGAACCTGTTCGGTTTCGATGCCCTGTTCCGGCTCGAGCGGCTGAGTGGCCGCTATCGCGATATCGAGGCCGAAAACCACCGCCCGCGCAGTGCCATCGCGCTGGGCCGCGAGGAGCCCGGGCTGAACGCTTTCGCCCTGGCCCGCCGCATGCCGCGCTGGGCGGGGCTGGTCGACGCCGAATACGGCAGCGCGACTTATCTGCCGATGGCCGACGGCGCGGCCTACGACATCACACTCACCCAGAGCGGGCTCGTCGCCCGGCCGGCCAACGAGGCAGCGCGCGCGGCTATGCGCCGCTGGTAGCGCCGCCCGTGCCGCTGGTGGCGGTATTCATGCGCGCATAGGCGCCACTGACATGCGCGACGAGCGTGTCGAAATCCTCTGAAAACAGCTCGACTCGACAGGTCACGCTGCGTCGGCCCACGCGCAGCAGATGCGCCCGCGCGAGCACGTCCGCCGCCCGCGGTCGCTGCAGGAATTCGATATGAAAATGACTGGTCACCGCATATTCGCCGTCCGGTACGTGGGCAATGATCGCCGTATACATGGCGGCATCGGCCAGGGTCATGAGCACGGGGCCGGAGATCGTGTTGCCCAGACGGGTCATGCCCTCGTCGTAGGGCAGACAGATATCGGCATGGGTTTCGCCAATATCCAGCACATGGAACCGGGGGCTGCCCGGGGCGCCCACGTTGCGCCGGATGACGGTTTCGATCTCCTCTGCGTCAAGCAGGCTCATGGCGTCTCCTTTTCAACTGCTTTGTTATTCATCCGTGCGACATCTAGCCGGCCAGCAGTCCGGCGAGCCCGTCCCAGGCCAGCTTGACCGCCAAAACGAGCATGACTGCGCGAATCATCTGTCGGAAGCGGGCTTCCGAGAACAGCCCGACCAGACGCCGGCCGATCAGCGTACCCACGAGCGCGGCGATCGCCATCGGCACGAGCAGATCGAGCCGGGCGAGCACGTTGAATCCGTTCAGCGAGAACGCCGCCATCTTGAGCAGGTGGCCGCTGGCCTGAGCCACGGCCATCGTCGCGATGATCTGCTCCTTGCGCCAGTCGTCGCGCAGAAAGAACGGCGCGACCAGAATGCCGGTCGCACCCACGACCGGGCCGATCACGCCGGCAATGGCGCCCGCCGCGAGCAGGCCGCCGCGGCCGTGAATTCGCAGACGCTGGGCCCAAGCCGGCCAGACGGCCATGGCGATGAACACCGCCATGATCAGCCGGATCCAGTCCGGATTGGCATCGACGACCAGCGGTGCGACGAGAAACGGCCCCGGCACCGCGGTAATCATGAACAGGCCAAGCGCGCCCCAGCGCACGTGCGGGCTGTAGACGATGCTGCGTGACGCGTTCGAGGCCAGCTGCACGCCGGCATGCAACGGCAGGGCAAGCGCCGGCGGCATGCCGAGAGCGAACATCACCGCGATCAAGACCGCACCGCCGCCGATGCCGGCCATGCCCGATAATGTCGCCGTCACCAGCGCGGCCACCACGAGGGCCGCCGTCAACAGCACGACAGGACGATGTGCGGCATGCGGGGCGCACTTGGCTGGTTGAAATGCAGGCCGTCGATAGTGCGCAACGTCCGGCCATCACGCAATACGCAGGGGACGCCGCGCTAACGCTGCCAGCGATGGAAACGCGTCAGCCACGGGAACACCCATGCCGGCGCATGCGCCTTCTTCCACTCGCTGGCGGCGAAGCGATTGGCCTCGGCCAAGGTCGGATACGGATGGATAGTGGCCAGAATCTTGTTCAGGCCGATGCCGTGCTTCATCGCGCTCACGAACTCGATGATCAGTTCGCCGGCCGCGTCGCCGACGATCGTCGCGCCCAGGATAGTGTCCTTGCCGGGCACGGTGAGCACTTTGACCATCCCGTGGGTCGCCGACTCGGCGATCGCGCGATCCAGTTCGGCGAGATCGTAGCGGGTGACTTCGTAGTCGATGGACTCGGCGCGGGCGCTGTCTTCGTTATGGCCGACGTGAGCAACCTGCGGGTCCGTGAAGGTGCACCAGGGCAGCTTCGAATAGTCCACCGAAAACGTCTTGAACGCACCGAACAGCGCATTGACCGTGGCGTGCCACGCCTCGTGCGAGGCCGCATGGGTGAGCTGGTAGCCGCCGATAGCATCGCCACAGGCATACACGGTGGGCACGGCCGTCTGCAGTTTCTCGTCCACCTCGATACGCCCGTCGCGGGCGATCCCGAGCGCTTCCAGGCCCATGCCCTCGGTGCGCGCGCGCCGGCCGACCGCGACCAGCACCTTGTCGCACACGATCTCGGCTTCACCCTGCGCGCTCTTGCAGGTCAGTACCAGCCCGTCGTCGCGCCGATGCACCGCGGTGACCTGATGGCCGGTCCGGATATCCGCGCCCTCTTCACCGAGCACGGCGGCCAGCTGGGCCGCGACATCGGCGTCCTCCACCGACAGGATGCGATCGGCCTGCTCGACGAGCGTGACGCGGCTGCCCAGACGGGCGAATGCCTGGGCCATCTCGCAACCGATCGGCCCGGCGCCCAGCACGGCGAGACGACCCGGCAGATGGTCGAGATCCCAGAGATTGTCCGAAGTGAGGTAGTCGATATCGCTCAGCCCGTCGATGGGCGGCACGAACGGCGTCGCGCCGGTGGCCAGAACGATCCTGCGCGCGGTCAGGCGCTTGCCGTCGCCGGTCTCGACTGTCCACGGGTCGACCAGGCACGCAGTCGACTTGATGCACTCCACGCCGAGCGACTCGTAGCGCTCGACCGAGTCGTGCGGCGCGATGGTGGCAACCACGGACTTCACTCGCGCCATCACGTCGGCGAACTCGAATTCGGCGCTCGCCGAACGAATGCCGTAGCGCTCGCTGTTGCGGATTTCATGCATGAGACGCGCGGTACGAATCAGCGCCTTGGACGGCACGCAGCCGGTATTCAGACAATCACCGCCCATCTCGCCTTTTTCGATCAGCGTGACCTTGGCTTTCACTGTGGCCGCGATCAGCGACGCCACCAGCCCGGCTGAACCGGCACCGATCACGATGAGGTTGCGATCAAACGATTTCGGCTTGTCGTAGCCCCGCAGCGCCTTGCGCGTGGCAAAGAAATCCAGCGTCTTGCGGGCGATCAGCGGGAACAGACCCAGCAGCACGAACGAGCCGATCAACCCCGGCGATAGCACGCCCGAGAGCGACTCCACCTGCCCGAGCTGCGTACCGGCATTCACGTACACCAGCGTGCCCGGCAGCATGCCCAGCTGGCTGACCCAGTAGAAGGTGCGCGTGCGAATGGGCGTGAGCCCCATCGCCAGGTTGATCACGAAGAACGGGAATACCGGCACCAGCCGCAGCGCGAACAGATAGAAAGGGCCGTCGCGTTCGACGCCGCGGTTGAGCGCCTTGAGGCGCCGCCCGAAACGCGTCTGCACGCTCTCGCGCAGCACGAAGCGCGCCATCAGAAACGCCAGCGTCGCACCGATGGCCGAGGCAAAGGACACCAGCAGCACGCCCTCGATCAGACCGAACAACGCGCCGCCGATGAGCGTCATCACGGCTGCGCCCGGCAGCGAGATGGCGGTCACCGCGACATAGATCACGAAGAACCCGATCGCGAACAGCAAGCCATTGGCTGCCGCCAGTTCGCCGAGCGCGCTGCGCTGACTTTCGAAACAGCTCAGGCTGAACAGCTGGCCGCTGCAATCCCCGCCCAGGTACTGCCCCGGATCGACAATGAAATAGGCAGTCACCAACCCCGCGGCCGCCAGCGCCAGCCCAATACGCATCCCGTTCATGCTCTCGGTCCCTTTTTGGTTGCGCGCCAATTTATTGCTCGGCACGTCTGCGCGACAGCGTAACGCGCCGCGACACCCCGATCTTCACATTTGTATCTCGGCAGGCGGCGGCATGGCCTGCATGGCTTCTGCTAGACTCGGCGCCTTGTTTTTGCGGCGCGGGAGCGCCGTACCGGCGCGACTCACCATGCACGAAACCGACAATCTTCGTATCAAGGGCATTCAGGAATTGATTTCTTCGCAGGCGCTGCTCGACGAGCTGCCCGTGAGCGAGGCGGCATCGGATACGGTGTTCAATACGCGCACGGCGATCCAGAACATCCTGCACGGCGACGACGATCGGCTGCTGGTGGTCGTCGGCCCCTGCTCGATCCACGATGTGGATGCCGCACTCGAATACGCGAAGAAGCTCGCCGAAGCGCGCGACAAATACGCTGACGATCTACTCATCGTCATGCGTGTCTATTTCGAGAAGCCGCGCACCACGGTCGGCTGGAAGGGTCTGATCAACGACCCGGACATGGACGACTCGTTCAAGATCAACAAGGGCGTTCGCCTGGCTCGCGAGCTGCTGCTCAAGCTCGCTGACCAGGGTATTCCGGCCGGCGTCGAGTTCCTCGACCTGATCTCGCCGCAGTATCTGGCCGATCTGGTGTCCTGGGGCGCGATCGGCGCACGCACCACCGAAAGCCAGGGCCATCGCGAACTGGCCTCGGGGCTGTCCTGCCCGGTCGGCTTCAAGAACGGGACCGGCGGCTCGATCAAGATCGCGGTGGACGCGGTCGGTGCGGCCCATCACCCGCATCACTTCCTGTCGCTGACCAAGGAAGGCGAGTCGGCGATCTTCGCCACCGAAGGCAACCGCGATACGCACATCATCCTGCGCGGCGGCGCCAACGGGCCGAACTACGACGCCGACTCGGTCGCCGGCGCAGTGGCCCTGCTCGAACAGGCCCAGCTCTCCAGCCGGCTGATGATCGACTTCTCGCATGCCAACAGCCGCAAGCAGCACAAGAAGCAGCTGGAAGTGGGCGATGACGTGGCCGGCCAGATTTCGGCCGGCAGCCGCGCGGTCTTCGGCGTGATGATCGAATCGCACCTCAAGGAAGGCAACCAGAAGCTGGTGCCGGGCGTGGAGCCGGAGTACGGCGTGTCCATTACCGATGCCTGCCTGCACTGGGAAGACACCGAGAAGCTGCTCGGCACGCTGGCCCATGCCGTGGCCGAGCGTCGGGATCTGCGTAACGGGACCGACGACGACTAAGCGCGCGGGGTATCTTTCGCCGTGGTCTTAAAGCCGCCCGAGGGCGGCTTTTTCGTGTAGTTCCGCGGCTTCGAGCGATAAGGGTTCCTTACAGACCCATGCTGAATTCCATTCGGATTGGTGCAGGCGGTTAGATAAGACTCGCACTTCGGACACCGAGTATTTCGAGCCGCTTACGAGTTCGTCGGTCCTTTTATTTCGCACTGCTGTGCGAAACCCCAAGCGAAAATCCACCCCCAACGTTGATTCAGAACTCGAAATCGAAGCCAACAAGCGCTTCAACGCTGGAATAAAACGAATTCAGCGCCGCGCACCGGCAACCGACCGAGTGCGCTTACCAGTACGGCCCCGGCAACAACGCCGCAAGCACCCGCCCCGGGATATTCGGTTTCTCGGCCTCGCCGGCGCGCCCACCGCGAGCGGCCTTGGACGACGGGAACATGTGAAACGCCTTGTGCAGCACGAAATCGTTGACCTTGGGCCAGAGCGCGTAGCTGATCTGCGCGGTCGTCCCCAGAGGCGAGGCGATGCGCTTGGGCTTTTCCAGAACGGCCGACACGATCATGTCGCCCGCCTGCTCCGGCGTGAGCGTGGGCACGTAGTCGTACAGCTTGGTCGGCGCGATCATCGGCGTGCGCACCAGCGGCATGTAAATGGTGGTCAGGTCGATGTTGCGCGAGGCGACCTCCGGCGACAGGCAGCGCGAGAAGGCGTCCAGCGCCGATTTCGAGGCGACGTAGGCGGAAAAGCGCGGCACGTTGGTGAGGCAGCCGATACTGGAAATGTTGATGATATGCCCACTACGACGCTTTGCCATCGCCGGCAGGAAGTTGAAGATCATGCGGATGGCGCCGAAATAGTTCAGCTGCATGGTCCGCTCGTAGTCGTGAAAGCGATTGAGCGACTCGAACGCCGACCGCCGAATGGAATGGCCGGCATTGTTGATCAGGATATCGACGTGGTGATGATCCTTGAGGATCGTCCGGGTGCACTCGTCGATCGCCTCCATGTTGTTCAGATCACAGGGATAGGCGAACGCCACCCCGCCCATCTTCTCGATCACGCTGCGCGTTTCCTCGAGCTTGGCCGGCGTGCGCGCCACCATGCAGATCTTGGCCCCGGCGCGGGCCAGCTTCTTGGACGCCATGAAGCCGATACCGCTGGATGCGCCCGTGATCACCACCACCTTGCCCTGCATCCGACGCAGCAGCTTTTCCGGGATATGGACGTCGCAGTCCATATGCATTTCCCAGTACTGCCAGAGCGTCTCGGCGTAATCCTCGAGACGCGGACAATGGATGCCGCTGCCCTTGAGCGCGGCGCGCGTATTCACGTCGTCGAAGACCGCGCGGTTGTTTACATAGCCGAGAATCGATAACGGGACGCCGATGCTCCTGGAGATGCGTTTTTCCAGCCATTCGGCCATGGGAATATTCGAGGTCAGGCGTTTGAACTGCTGCTCGATGCTCGCCGGCCATTCCTGGGTCGGCAGACGACGCACGATATCCGGGCCGTGCGCGGCGCGCATGAGAATACGCAGCATTTGGCCCGCGGTCGGCGGCTCGTCCTGAATCAGGAAGAACGCGCGCCGGTCGACGCCCTTCTTGTGCGCGATATGCACCATCGCGTCGACAACGTAATCGACCGGCGCCACCGGCATCTGCCCGCCTTCGATGCCCAGCAACGGCAGCCATTTCGGCACGTTGTCGCGAATCCGCTTGATCGGCTTGAAGAAATAGTAAGGCCCGTCGATCTTGTCCATCTCGCCCGTCTGCGAGTGGCCGACCACCATACCCGGGCGATAGACACGCCACGGCACCTTGCAGTGCTCGCGCACAATCGCCTCGGACTGGAACTTCGTGCGGTAGTAGGGATGGCGGACGTGCTGGCCCTCGTCGAACATCTCGTCGGTGAACACGCCTTCGTAGTCCGCGCCCGCGACGGCCACCGACGACACATGGTGGAAGCACGGCTTGGTTCCGTTCTCGTTGGCGAGCTGGCCTGCAAGCGCGACGATATTGGCCGTGCCCTCATTATTGACCTTGTCCGCCTGGGCATCGGTCATGTTCATGTCGTAGACCGCGGCCAGATGAAACACGTGGTCGATATGGCCCGACAGATGCTTGAGCGCTTCTGCGTCGATCACCCCCTTGCGGGTGATGTCGCCCCAGACCGGCACGAGGCGGTCTTCGCCAACGCCCAGGCGTTCGCACAAGCCTTCATAGCGATCGGCGCTCGAGCGCCGCATGAGTACGTAGACCTTCGCGCTGCGGCGGGCCAGCAGCTTCTCGACGAGAAAGCGGCCGATGAAACCGGTCGCGCCGGTAACGAGATAGTTCATTATTGTCGGGCCCTGATCTGGAAATCATCGGAAAGCCGCGCACCATGGCGGCGCATAGCAGACGATAAACCGGGCCGCACCGCGAACGCCACTATTGCCGGGACGGTGCAGAGGTCTGACACAATGCGTACTCGACATCAGGCCGGCATGCCCAAGGACAACCGATGAGCGACACCATCTTCTCCAAGATCATCAACCGCGAGATCGACGCGGACATCGTGCACGAGGACGACCAGTGCCTGGCGTTTCGCGACGTCAATCCGCAGGCGCCGATGCACATTCTGGTGATCCCGAAAAAGCCGATCGACATGCTGGTCAACGCTGCCGACGACGATCAAGCATTGCTCGGCCATCTGCTGCTCACGGCACGCCAGGTGGCAAGAAACGAGGGTTACGGCGAAGCCTTCCGGTTGGTGGTCAACAACGGTGAAGCCGTCGGCCAGAGCGTTTTCCACCTGCACGTGCATATTCTGGGCGGGCGCAGCTTTTCCTGGCCGCCGGGCTAGTTTCACGCGCGACGGCGCTTGCGCTTTCCCGCGCTGCCCCCATAACCCGACACAAGGCGGCTTTGTCGGCCCAGCACCCCCGCGCTAACATGGCGGGCTTTGAGTCGGCCGGCCTGCCGATTCGCTTGATCGGGACAGCATTGCAATGAGCACCGTGGCAAAGGCGCAGGGCGCCAGCAACAGCACTTCAGTCGAATCGAAAGGCGCCGCCAAGAGCAGCGCCCACATCGAGGATGTACAGGGGCGCAACGATCCGCGTCACTTGGCGATCAACAAGGTCGGCATCTGCGACATTCGCCACCCGGTCTCGATCAAGCAGCGCGTGGGCGGCCATCAGAGCACGGTCGCGACCTTCGGCATGTATGTGAACCTGCCCCATCACTTCAAGGGCACGCACATGTCGCGTTTCGTGCAGATTCTCAACGCGCACGAGCACCAGATCACGGTCGAGTCGTTTCGCTGCATGCTCGGCGAGATGACCGAGCGTCTCGAGGCCGACAACGGCCATATCGAGATGAGCTTTCCCTACTTCGTCGACAAGTACGCGCCGGTCACGCAGGAAAAAGGCGTGATGGACTACAACGTCACCTTCATTGGCGACCAGCGCGGCAAGCGCACCGATCTCTATGTCGAGGTCAAGGTGCCGGTCACCACTCTCTGCCCCTGTTCCAAGGACATCTCGGACTACGGCGCCCACAACCAGCGCTCGCTGATCACCATCCGTGTACGCGCCACCGAGTTCTTCTGGCTCGAGGAGCTTATCGACATCGCCGAATCCGAAGGCTCCTGCGAGCTTTACGGCATTCTCAAGCGGGTCGACGAAAAGGCCGTCACCGAACGCGCCTACGACAACCCCAAGTTCGTCGAGGACGTGGTGCGCGATATTGCCCAGCGCCTGAACGACGACGCGCGTTTCCGGTATTACGTGGTGGAGTCGGAGAACTTCGAATCCATCCACAATCATTCGGCCTACGCGATGATCGAGCAGGACAAGGACGCGTCGGCCGCCTAGGCTTCGTTCGATTCGAAGTACGGCCTGCATCAGCAAGCGCATGCTAAACCTCGCAATCGCTGCTTGACCCGCCAAACGAACCGGGGCGTCCCGTTCGTCGCGGTTCGCGCTGGGCATCGTCTCTCGGGGATCAGACACCCTGCCCGGGTCGCTTCCGATCACGGCATGATGCGGTTGCCCCGGCATCCGCTTCGGGCCTGCCGGCCGATGCCGGCCGGACGGGCGCTGCGGCCACGCATCCGGTGCGCATTCGATCCCCTCACCCAAATGCATCGCGCACAAAAAAGCCCGGCGTGCGAGCCGGGCTTTTAAATGGCGCTACCTACCGGAGCGCCGACAACGTGAGCCGCCTTAGGAAGCGCTGCTGTCGCTGTTCGCGTTGTTGCTCGACGCGGACGCCGAAGCCGTGGACGCCTTCTTGGCCGTCGTGCGCTTGCGCGTGGTGGAGCCGGTCGACGCGCTCTTGCTGGCGCTCGAAGCCGTCTTGCGGGTCGAGGCCGTCTTGCGCTTCGCGGCGGTCGTCTTGGTCGACGCGCTCTTGGCGGTCGAGGCCTTGCGGCTACCGGCGGACGACGTCTTGCGGGTCGTCGTCTTGCGCGTGCCGGCCTTTTTCTGCGTTTCGCCGGACAGCTTGCCGATCACCGACTTGTAGCCGCTGGTGACGACGCTGCTCAGCTCGTTGCCGGTCTGCACGAGAAGATCGATCGTGTCCTTATAGGCCGACACGATCTGGTCGCGGCCGTTGGGCACATAGGCCTGCGGGTTGTTGGCGACCTTGCGCACGCCATCGGTACGCGCCTTGTCAAAGCTGGACTTGGCGGCAGCGAAAAGGTTCTTCGCGGCGCCGATTTCCGTGTTGGCCAGGGTCTGACCATTCTTGGTCACAACGCCAACGGCCTTGCGCTGCGCGTCGAAATAGGCCTTGAACGCATCCTGATAGTGCTTGCCGGCGGTGCCGACACGACTACGGACATCCGAAACGATTTCCTGAATCTTCATGGGTTGGCCCTCTCACAAGTAAAATTCTTTTCGTTTGCTGCGCTGCAGCAAACCGGAATATTAAGAGAGCGCGAAGGCGCTTGTCAAACGTTTAAGCACCTGTCAAGACCATTGCGCGCAACGCGCCCGACTGGATATTCTTACAACATGCACGATCTCACCGCGAAGCAGCGCCGCGTCTATGAATTCATCCGCGACACCATCGCGGATCGCCACACGCCCCCCACCCGGGCCGAGATTGCGCAAGCGCTCGGATTCGCCTCCGCGAATGCCGCGCAGGCGCATCTGCGCACACTCGAACGCAAGGGGTTCATCGAGCTCAACGCGCGCTTGAGTCGCGGCATTCGCCTGACCGACGACACGTTCGAGACAGAACCGGCCATGCCGCCCGGCAGCGCACTGCGCCTTGCGGTGGTCGGGCGCGTGGCTGCCGGCGCGCCCGTGCTGGCCGTCGAGCATGTCGAACGCCATTGCGAAGTCGATGCGGGATTGTTCAGCCGCAGACCGGATTACCTGCTGCGCGTAAGCGGCGACAGCATGGTGGGCGCCGGGATATTCGACGGCGACCTGCTCGCCGTGGCCCGGGCCCCCGAAGTGCGCACCGGGCAGGTCGCGGTCTTTCGCTGGGATGACGAGGTGACCGTCAAGCGCTTCGCGCGTGAAGGCAACACCGCCAGGCTGATCGCGGAAAACCCCGACTACGACGACATTCTCGTCGATAGCCAACGCGAAACCCTAGAGCTTGAAGGCCTCGCGGTCGGCGTGATCCGCGCGCTCTAACAGCGGCCGGCCGGCGCGCGCCGGCCCTTTGCAGCCCTGTCGTTACGAGCCGGCGTTGGCCCGGGCCTGTTGCGCCTCGGGGCTGTCGGGGCCGGGTACGATCACGGCCTCGATACGCCGATTGGCCTGACGGCCGGCCTCGGTGTCGTTGGAGGCTACCGGGCGTGTGTCGCCAAAACCACGGGCACCGATACGCCGCGCAGGCACACCGTTCTCGACCAGCAACTGGGCGACCGCGCGGGCACGCGCTGCCGACAGCGCGAGATTGAACGCACGCACCTTCTCGGCGCGCGAAGGCGCCTGCTGTTCGAGCCGTGGATTGGCGGCAACGAAACGCTCCAAAGATTGTGCGGAAGGCCCGACATTGTCGGTGTGTCCGAAGATCGCCACGCCGACACTCGGATACTGGCTCAGCAACTGCGCGAGTTCACCCACCACCGCCTGGGATTCGGCCTTCATGCGCGCCGTACCCGGCTGAAAGGACACCTCGCCGAGCCGGTCCGGCACGACCTTCTGGCCGACCAGCTCGCGGGCCGCGCCGGTAACCGGCCGCGCCTCGCCTGCAGGCTGCTGCACGGGCTCGCGCGACTGGAGTTCATCGTTAGCCGCCACGAGCTTTTCGAGATTGATCTCGCGGATCGCGGTATAGCGCGCGATTTCGGCAAGACGCTGGGCACGATGGGCGTCGCTCGCAATCTCGGCGAGCCGGTCGCCGCTCGGCCGGCGCTTGTCGGCGACCTCGGCCCAACCGCTTTCGGCGGCGTCGAGCGCCTGCCGCGCGGACGCGAGCGCTTGGGCGTCGTAGTTCTCCACGCCCTGCTCGGCGCTGGCACGAGCCAGCGCGTCGCGCGCGTCCTCAAGCGGCTCGAAGCGCGCGCCGTCACCGCCGCGCACCTGTTTGATCTGATCCTTCCAGGCCGCATCCTGTGCGCTCACGCCGGTCAGCGCCGGATTCGGCGGCACCGGGTTGGTTTCGAATACCGAGCAGCCTGCGATCAGCGGCAGCAAGCCAATACCCACGATCCAGAACGACTTCACGGCGACACTCCCTGCTGCATCTGCGACGACCCTTGACCGGTGCTCGGGTTTAGCTGCCCCTGCAGTTCGGCCAGCTTGGTCTGTACGGCCTTGGCCTGTGTCTGGACAAGCGCAGAGCGGGCGTCGAGTTCGGCGGCAGCCACCAACTGATCGATGCGCGCCTGTTCGCGGTCGTTGAGATCGCGATTGGCGCGCGCTGCGTTGAAAAGGATGTCGCGCGCCGTGGCGATCCGACGCCGGGCCGAGTCGACAACGCGCGGCGCGAAGGTATCCGCATCGGCCGCGCGCGCTTTCTCCAGCGCCTTTTCGGCCGGCGCGAGCACGCTCTGGTCGGGCGCACTCGGCGGCGCGACGGCCTGACCGGCACAGCCGGCCACCATCAGGATCGCGATCAGCACGAGCAGCGATCGAGTGACGGATACGGGATTCGGGGGGCTCGCCGGCATGCGGCTTCTCCGTTGTATTGAGGTTATGACCCAACCGCGATACAGCATTGCACGCCGGTGGCGCGCTGCGGCAAGGCCGGGATTCTAACAGCGCTCGCGGCAGCGGCCGAGACTCAGCCTGCCGCGTGGCCACCACAGGCCACCGCCCGAGCCTGCTCGAGCGCGCTCGGGCGCCCGACATCGATCCACCGCCCGGCATGGCGTTCGCCGCTCGCGCGACCGGCCTGCATGGCTTCCCGTATGACCGCGGAAAGTGCGAACCGTTGCGTATCGCGCGCGGCGAAACGCGCGGTATCGAACACGCCCATGCCGGCATAGGTGTAGCGCGGCGCCGCATCGACGAGGGCGCGACCGTCCAGGCCGAAGTCGCCGTCAATATGGTGCGGCGGGTTGTCGACCAGCACGCAGTGGACATCGGCATCGTCGCAATGGCGCAACCGCGCATAGTCGAAATCGGTGAATACATCGGCCGAGATCAGCGCGAACGCGCCGTCGCCGAGCAGCGGCAAGGCATTGCGCACGCCTCCGCCGGTGTCGAGCTCACCCGGCTGCTCCTCGCTGAAATGCAGACGCAGGCCCCAGGTCCGGCCATCGCCCAGCGCGTCGATGATCTGACGACCCCGGTAGGCGACGTTGATCACCACGTCCTCGAACCCGGCGCGCGCCAGGCCGGCCAGATGATGGCCGATCAGCGAACGCGCACCGACGTCGATCAACGGCTTGGGCGTGTGGTCGGTCAGCGGGCGCAGACGTTCGCCGCGGCCGGCGGCCAGGATCATCGCCTTCATGGGGCCTCTCTTTCGAGCAGCGGCGCAAGCGGCGCAAGCGCGTCGTACGCGGCAACCACGGGCCGAAGATACGCCACGAAGCGCGGGGTGTCGGCGAGATAACGCGGCTTGCCGTCGCGATGCGCGATGCGCGCAAAGATCCCGAGCACCTTGATATGCCGCTGCGCGCCCATGAGTGCGAGATCGCGCTGAAAGGCGGAGAAATCGTCACCAACCGGAATGCCGCGCTCGCGGGCCGCATCCCAGTAGTGGCGCACCCAGCCGTCGATCCGCGCGGCCGGCCAGCTGATGAAGGCATCGCGAAACAAACTGGCCACGTCGTAGGTGACCGGCCCGTAGCGGGCGTCCTGAAAATCCAGCACGCCGGGCAGCGGATCGCTGATCATGAGATTGCGCGGCATGTAATCGCGGTGCACGTACACCGGCGACTGCGCACAGACGTTGTCGAGAATGAAGGCGAAGGCACGGTCGATATCCGCGTGCTCGGCGTCGCTCGGCGTGTACTTGAGATGGCGGGCCAGATACCAGTCGCGAAACAGCTCGAGCTCGGCGGCCAGGGTGGCGCGATCGTAATCGGGCAACACGCCCGGCCGGCTGGCCTGCTGCCAGTCGATCAAGGCGCCGATGGCCGCGCCGAACAGCGCATCGGCATTGTCGTCATCAAGCACGTCCAGAAAGGTGCGCGTGCCTAGATCGGTGAGCAGCATAAAACCGCGTTCGTGGTCGGCTGCCAGTACCCGGGGCACGTTCAGACCGGCATCGGCCATCAGCGCGGCGATCTCGATAAAGGCCGCGTTGTTCTCGCGCTCCGGCGGCGCGTCCATCGCGATATAGCTAAGCGTTTCGTTGCCGCGGCTTACCTGCGCTCGAAAATAGCGACGAAAACTGGCGTCGGCCGACGCCACCTGCCATTCGGGCGTGGCGTCGAGCTCGTCGGCCACCCAGGTCTCCAGCGCCTGGCGGCGCGTGTCCACCGACGTATTCATGCCGCGCCCCGCGGCGCCACAACCCGGGCCTGTTTTATTGCGGGGGCCATCGCGGGTGCGCATAATCGGTTGAACTTGGGGGTTCGCTTGCGAACACAACCGCTTTCAGCGGCGCCGCGGTGCGTCAACCGTGTCGTGCGTCGCCGCGTCAATGGGTGAGACATCCCGCCGTGATTCGTATCGCTTTTTCGCATTCCCGTCTTCGTACTGTGGCTGGCCGGCGGCCCGATGTCGCGCCGCGCTCCGGGCTCGTTACGCCGCTCTGCGTGGGCGCATCGCTGGTGTGCATCGGTGCGCTGGCCGCAAAGCCTAGCATCGCCGCCGAAATGGGGTGTCCGGTAGTGCCGCCGCCGATCTCGCTGCCCGAGCCCAGCGAGGACTCGACGCTGATCGCCGACGAAGCCAGCCTTCAGGATGACGTGGCCGAGGCCACGGGCAACGTGCGCCTCGAGCGCAACGGTCAGGCTCTGGAGGCGCCGTTTGTGCGCTACAACCGCAGTAGCGGGCGCGCCCAAGCGCGCGACGGGCTGCAGTACTACCGCCCCGGCATCTATCTGACCGCCGACAACGGTGATGTCCAGATCGACGACGAAACCGGCAATTTCAACACCGCGACCTATTCGGTCATCACCAACGGGGGCCGCGGCAAGGCCGGCACCGTGACCGCACTCGGCGGCGGCGCCTATGAATTGACCGATGCCGACTACAGCACCTGCGAAGGCGAGACGAAAGCCTGGCTGCTGTCGGCCGAGCGTATCGAACTCGATCGCGAGAGCGGGCGCGGCGAGGCGTTCAATTCCGTGATGCGCTTCTACGGCGTCCCGGTCTTCTATACGCCGTACCTGAACTTCCCGATCGACGACAAGCGCCATACCGGCGTTCTGCCGCCGACCATCGGCAGCTCCAGCGATTCCGGCTTCGAGCTGGCGGTGCCCTATTACATCAATATCGCACCCAATTACGACGCGACCATCGTGCCGCGCGTGCTCGCCGATCGCGGCCTGCAGCTGGGCGGCCAGTTCCGCTACCTGCATGAACACCATCGCGGCGAGTTCGACGGCGAGTATCTGCCCAGCGACAGCGAGTACGGCGACGATCGTTCACTTTTCCACTTCGAGCACATCGGCCGCTTCAACGAGTACGTCGGCATCGAGGCGAACTACACCAAGGTCAGCGACGACCAGTATTTCGACGACCTGAGCACCGACCTGGCCAGAACGTCGACCTCGCAGCTTGAACGTGCGGCGCGCCTGACCCTGGCCGATACCGGCGTGCGCTTCACGGTACTGGCGCAGGACTTCCAGACGCTCGACGACATCCAGGACGAGGACGACGACAACTTCGACCGCGCCTTCAGCAACGACCCCTATACCCGTGTGCCACAGGCGCGGCTGGAAATGCTGTCGCCCACGGCGCCGTTTCGTGCCGGGCTGAATGCCGAGTTCACCAACTTCAAGCGCGACGACGATATCGACGCCTACCGTCTCGAAGCACAGCCGCGACTGCTCTGGGGCGTCGACCAGGGTGGCTGGTATGCCAACAGCGAAGCCTCCTATCGGCTCACGCGCTACAGCCTGCGCGGTTTCGACGACGCGCCGGACTTCGCCCTGTCCGACGTCGGCGACGACGACGTCATCACCCGCGAGATCCCGCAGTTCAGTGCCGAAACCGGCCTGCGCTTCGCGCGCACCTTCAACGACGGCTGGGTTCAGACGCTCGAGCCGCGCATGCAGTATCTCTATACCGGCTACGAGGATCAGTCCGACATCCCGATCTTCGACTCCGGCGTGGCGGACCTGCACTTCGACCGGCTGTTCGCCGACAACCGTTTCGTCGGCACCGACCGCATCGGCGATGCCAATCAGCTCACGCTCGGCGTCACCTCGCGCTTCATCGCGCCGGAGAGCGGGCGCACGGTCGCCAAGCTCGACCTGGGCCGGGTCACCGGCTTTCGTGATCTGCGCGTGAACCTGCCCAACAGCGGTGAAGTCGGCTACGGCGATCGCGGCTCGGACTACGTCGCCGGCGTCGAACTGCGTCCGACCGAGAACATCACGGCCCGCACCACGGTCCAGTACGACCCGGACGACAGCCGCATCAACCGCGCCATTGCGTCGGCGAGCTACCAGACCGATAGCGGCTACCAGCTCGATCTCGCCTATCGCCGCTATCGCGACTATCGCCCGCAGCGCGAGGTCACGGTCGTCGGCGACGATATCCAGTCGCAGGTGGTGCCGGGCGAATACGAAAGCCTCGAGCAAACCGCGGTCGGCGTACGCGCGCCGATAACCGGCAATCTGGATGTGCTCGGGCGCTGGAACTATTCGCTCGAACGCAGCCAGAACGTGGAGACACTCGCCGGCTTCGAGTACCGGCCGTCGTGCTGCTGGGCCGGGCGTGTGGCCTGGCGCCGCTACGTGGCCGACGACGACGGCAGCTTCGATACCGCCATCATGTTCCAGTTCGTGCTCAACGGCCTCGGCCAGTTTGGCGACACCGTGCAATCTTTCGTTGATAACGATGTCTACAACGAAGACGACCGCGGCCGCAGTTCGAGCAGCTCTTTTGATACCATCCGTTTCCCATGAGACACCTCCTCGCCACGGGCTTCGCGCTCGCTATCACGCCACTGGCGTTCATCGCCCTGCCGGCCACGGCCCAGAGCCTCGGCATGCCGGACGACTTTTCGCTGTCGTCGACGACCTCCAGTAGCGACAGCGGCGCCCAAGGAGCGCGCACGCTCGACAAGATCGTGGCCGTGGTCGGCGACGACGTGGTTCTGGACAGCGAACTCGATCAGGCCGTCACGCGTATCAAGGCGCGCGCCGGCAGCCGCGCGAGCCAGATGCCCAGCGACATCCTGCGATCGCAGGTGCTCGACCAGCTGATCATGCAACGGCTGCAGATGCAGCGCGCACGCGAGCGCAACGTCGAGATCAGCGACAGCGAGGTCGATGATGGCCTGCGCCGTATCGCCCAGCAGAACAACATGAGCATGGAGCAGCTCACCCGTGCGGTGGCCGCTGACGGCATGAGCATGGGACAGCTGCGCGAGCAGATTCGTCAGGAGCTGATGATCTCCAAGCTGCGGCGCCAGGAAGTGATGTCCAAGGTGACGATCAGCGATGAAGACGTCGATCGCTACCTGGAAAACCAGTCCCTGCGCGCCGCCGAGGACCGCGAGTATCGCGTGCGGCACATCGTCGTGCCGGTTCCGCAGGGCGCAGACGCCGAGAGCGTCGAGTCCACCCGCAGGCAGCTGCAGTCGCTGCGCGAGGAAATCGTCGCCGGCGATGCCGATTTCGCGGATGTGGCCGCCGCCCGCTCGCAGGGCGAGAACGCCATGCAAGGCGGCGACATGGGCTGGATGGACGGCGCCTATCTGCCGTCGACGTTCGCCGATGTGGTGCCGCAGCTGCAGCCGGGCGAGACGAGCGAAGTCTTCCGCGATGCCGACGGTTTCCATCTCGTGCAGGTCGAGGACATGCGCGGCGGCGACTCGGTCATGCCCGACGAGAAGGTCATGGTCGAAGAAGTGCAGGCGAGCCATATCCTGCTCAAGCCCAACGAGATCCGCGACGACGAACGCACCCGCGAGCTGGCCCGCCAGATCCGCGAGCGCCTCGAAGCCGGCGACGATTTTGCGGCACTGGCCCGCGAATATTCGGACGACAACGCAACCGCCAACCAGGGCGGCGAACTGGGCTGGGTTCAGTCCCAGCGCCTGGATCCGACGACCCGACGTCAGCTGAACGCGCTGGACGCCGGCGAAGTCAGCCCGATCTTCCAGACGACCGAAGGCTACGAGATCCTGCGCGTGGCGGATCGTCGGGAACGCGATCAGACCCGCGAAGCGGTGCGCAATCGCGCGCGGCGTGCGCTCGGCGAGCAGAAATCCACCGAGGAAGGCGAGCTGTGGCTGCGCAAGCTGCGCGACGAAGCCTATGTCGACGTGCGCATGGCCGGCTACCGCGACACCAACGGCAGCTGATCGCGGCGCCCCGGATTGCGTACCCCGAGACTCGCTTTCACCCCCGGTGAACCCGCCGGCATCGGGCCGGACCTCGCGGTTCGTATTGCCCAGCGCAGACAGGCCGCGCAGCTGGTTGCCGTAGCCGACCCCGATCTGCTGCAGGCTCGCGCCGCACACCTCGGCCTGCCGCTGAAGCTCGTCGAGATCGATTACGACAGCCCGCCGCTAGCGCTGCCCGCGGCAACGCTCGGCATCGAAACCGTCGCCAGCGCGCGACCGGCCACGCCCGGCGCGGTCGATACGGCCAACGCCCGATACGTGCTCGACACCCTGGACCGCGCCACCGATCTGTGTCGCGCCGCCCATTGCGACGGGCTGGTGACCGGCCCGGTCCACAAGGCCGTCATCAACGATGCCGGCATCCCTTTTTCCGGCCATACGGGCTATCTCGCCCATCGCTGCGGTAGCGATGAGCCCGTGATGATGCTCGCGACCGACGATGGCCAGCTGCGCGTCGCGCTTGCGACCGTTCATATTCCGCTCGCCGCCGTACCGGCTGCCCTCACGCGCGCGGGCCTCGCGCACGTTTTGCGCGTTACCGACGACGGCCTGCGTACCCGGTTCGGCATCGCCCGCCCGCGGCTGCTCATCGCCGGCCTGAACCCCCATGCCGGGGAAAACGGCTATCTCGGACGCGAGGAGATCGACACCATCACGCCGGTGATCGAAGCCGAACGCGCGCGCGGGCTCGACGTGGTGGGTCCGTTACCGGCCGATACCCTTTTCACGCCGCACCGGCTGGCCGAGGCGGACGCGGTGGTCGCGATGTATCACGACCAGGGTCTGCCGGTGATCAAGCACCTGGGTTTTGGACGCACGGTCAATATCAGTCTCGGCCTGCCGATCGTGCGAACATCGGTGGACCACGGCACCGCGCTCGAGCTCGCCGGCGGGGACGGCGTGGATACCGGAAGTCTCCAGGCCGCTATCGATACCGCCATCCGCATGGCGGGCGCTTCACCGCGCTAACGGCTGGGCATCGGAGCAGCCGGATACGGCCCGCACATCGCAGACGGCGCACGGCGCCACACCGAGAACGCCATGGCGCGCAAACGTTTTGGACAACACTTTCTGCACGAACAGGGCGTGATCGATCGCATCCTGTCGATGCTCTCGCCAGCGCCCGACGACGCGCTCGTGGAGATCGGGCCCGGGCAAGGTGCGCTCACCACCCCCCTGCTCGACCGCGTCGCCCGCCTGAGCGTCATCGAGATCGATCGCGACCTGGTGGCCGATCTGCACGCGCGCGCCAGCACGGACACGCGCCTCGACGTCATCGAGGGCGACGCCCTGCGCATCGACTACGCCGCACTCGCGGCAGAGCGCGGCCGCGCCCTGAGACTGGTCGGCAATCTGCCCTACAACATCTCCTCGCCGCTGCTTTTCGCCCTGCTCGCCAGCCCGGCACCGATCACGGACATGCACTTCATGTTGCAGAAAGAGGTCGTTGACCGGATGACCGCCGTGCCCGGCAGCCGCGACTATGGGCGCCTGACGGTATCGATCGCCGCCCGTGCCGACACGCAGGCCCTGTTCGATGTCGGCCCGGGCGCATTCACGCCCCCGCCCAAGGTCATGTCGTCGGTGGTCCGCGTGACCCCGCGCCCGCCCGATTTCGAAATTCACGACGGGCGTCTGTTCGATCAACTGGTAACCGCGGCCTTCAGCCAGAGACGAAAGACGCTGCGCAACGCGATCCGTGACTTTCTCTCGGCCGAAGCGATCGAGGCCTGCGGCATCGACCCCACGCTGCGGCCCGAACGCCTCACCGCTGCCCAATTCGCAGGGCTGGCGAATGCTGCCCACGCTGGCGGCTCGGCCGGCTGACCCGGGGCCGCCCGCTCGGAATCAGATGGCCTCGGTCGGGTGGCGCGCGAGCAAGCGGGCGAAGGCGCGCGGTGCGAACAGGTCGTCATCCGCCTGACTGAACCAGAGCACGCGCTTGTGCTGAATCAGGCGCGCATAGGGTTCGGGATCGTCGACCGGCCCCAGCAGCACCGGGCACCGCAGGGCGTCGATCCGGGCGTACCAGGCATCGATCGCATCGCCGATCTGATCCGGGCCGATGCAGACGATATCGCAGTCCGCCGGCAACGGCTTGTCGTGCCCCTCCAGCAAGAGCGCACGGCGCACCGGCAGGGTGCCGTGCACATGTCGGCGCACCCGCGTCCCCAGCCAGAGGATGAGATCGTTCGGGTCACGGTCGGTACGGCGCAACGCATCCCGCCAGACGGTTTCGGCGTCCGCGAAGGCCAGCATCGCGCTCGGTATGGGCAGCACGATCGGTACCGTGTTGATTTCGAGCGTGCGCCAGTTGCTATGCAACAGCGAAAAGCGCCGCGCCAGCCATTGGGTGAACGCGCGCAACGCGCCGTCCTTCTCGGCCAGCCGCGTGAGCGTGGCCGCATCGACCAGCCGGGTCTCGGCGACACGCCATGCCAGAGCCGCACAGGCGCCGGCCAGCACCTCGCGGTCCAGATCGCGCCAGATGGGATAAAAACGCAGATCGAGCGTTTCGTCGCCCAACTGCGGTTGCGCATCGAGACTTGGCGCATGCAGCTCCGTCCGGGCGGGCGACGGGGTGATCGGCGCCGCGGCCGGCGCGGGCCCGGGCGCCGCTTCGGCCGGCGGCGACGGCTCGAACGGATCGGTCACCGGCGGTGACGCCGGCGGCGGCTTGGGCGATCGCGCCGCCGCTGGCATGGCGGGCGTTGCCGGTGCCGGGCGATCGGCGGCGGCAGCCGAGGGCCTCGGCCTGGCGCCCGGAGCGGGCTGCGGTGCCGGCACGGGCTCGGGGCGCGCCGCGCCTCCCGGCGCATCGGCACGCTTGTCGACAATCGGCGCAAATTCGTCCTCACTCCGATCGCGTCGGCGCGAGAATCGCGACAGTGGTGCCTTGGCGCGCTCGCCGGCCTTGGGCGTCGACTCGCCGGGGGTGCGAATACGTGGTTTGCGTTCGGCCTCGTCACCGGTCTTCGCCGGCGGCGTCGAAGCCGCTGCCCCCAGAGCCCCGAGAAAACCGATCAGTCCGGCCAGCAACGCCGTGATCCATATCGCCAACGGCATGCCGGCGCGCGAAATCACGGCAAACCAGCTCACCCCGAACTGGGCGTAGCCGATACGCCGCTCGGCCTGCATCAACGGGCGGTTGGCCTCCGCGGATTCGAGCTGATAAGACCAGCCGCGCCATTGCCGCGCCATGTCCTCGCCGAGCCAGCTGAAGCGATCGGTGAATCGCCCGCGGGAAACCAGGGTGACGTTGTCCGCGTTGCGCAGGGTGACGTAGTTCAATCCCAGACTGCGCTCGCCCACGAGCGCTTCGACGGACAGGATCAGACCGTTGGGAATACGGTCCTGTTCGATCCGCGACACGGTCGCCTGCGCGATCGCCTGCTCTGCTTCAAAGAGCGCCGCGGTACGCGTTTGTGCGATTCGCGTCGCGCAGCGCAGCCCGGCATAGGCCACGAGAAGCACACAGACGCCCGCAAGCGCATAGAGCGCGTAACGCTGGATGCCCGCGGATCCGTTCATCATCCGTTTCACGCGCTGCCCTTCACGGCGTCCGCGCGCCGTTGCGAGACATCGCGCAGCGCACTAGCTGCCGGCGTCCGCGGCGAACGCGTCGTCGCGCTCGAACTGTTCCGGGATCGGATAGGTGAAGCTTTCGAGATAACGTTCATAGGTTCGGTCGGCCACATCGCTGAGCATCGGTCGCGTCGGCGCCGCCTGCCGGCCGCTGCGCTGTAGTTCGAGCGCACCGCGCACCGTATGCCCGACATCACTGACATCGCGCGCGCTGGCCGCTGCGGGCGCCAGCATGAACACTGCCAACAGCCCGACCGCAATGGATTTCTTTTTCATGGTTTCCCCCTCGACAATCGGATTCGATAACGCCAGGCGTCGCCTAGCCGCCGCCACCACCCACCGCTGCGGGCGCTGTCGCCGGCGTTACCGGGCGCACCGCCGCGTTGCCGACGGGCGCATTGCCGGCGGAGCCCGCTATCGTGCGTGCTTCCCGCCGAAGCTCACGCATGACGCCGGCATCTATCTGATTATCGGCCGCAATCCGCGCTGCCTTGCGGTCGTTGCCCTCGGCCAACAATAGCAGAATGTAATTGTTGCGGTTCAGCTCATTAGCCTCGTCAAGCTGGTACGCGGTAGCCAATTGCAGGCGTGCCTGTGCCAGCTGCCCCTGGCGCAGCTTCGCGTAACCGAGATCGTTGCGCATCCGCGCATCGGTGGGCACGAGGGCGACCGCTTTCTGCAGATGCACCTCACCGGCGGCTAGATCATCGCGCGCGATGATCAGGCCGAGCCCGTGATGGGCCTGGCCCACATATGGCGTGTCCAGCAGTTGCTCGTAGAGTCGGCGAGCGCCGCCGAGGTCGTCCATCTTGCGCAGGATATCGGCGCGCAACAGGCGCAGTTCGTCGGTGACGCCAAACTCCTGTTCGCGTGCCTGCAGGTGGGCAAGCGCGGCGTAAAGTCGATCCTGACTGATCAGCTGTCGGATCAGATCGGTATACAGGCGCGCGTTCTCGTCCGGGCCGCGCGCCGCTTCGAGCGTGGAACCCGGCAGATCGCGCGGCGAGACGCGCTGACTTGCGCAGCCACCCACCAGTGCGAGACACAGGGCGGCCATCGCAACCCGACCGGCATACGGCATGCACGACACGCTCACAGCCCGCCGAGCGTTTCGGAAATCGACATGAACGCCGGCCCGGCGATGAAGATCAGCAACGGTGGAAAGAAACAGGTCACCAGCACGACCGTCATCTTGCCGGACATGACGTTGACTTGCTCGCGCAACGCCATCGATCGCTTGGACTGCAGATTGTCGAGCGCCTCGAGCAGGGGCTCGCGAATCTCGCCGCCATAACGCTCGACCTGTCGGAGAATGCCGAGCACGGTATCCAGCTCCTCGATTGCCATGAGCTTGCCGGTCTCGAACAGCAGCTGATCGGCATCGGCGCCGGCTTCGATCTGGCGCAGGATTGGCGCCAGTTCGTTGACGAGTTCGGGCATCGTCGGGGCGCCGTCGCGCACCAGCGATGACAACGCCTGCCGCATATTCAAGCCGGCCTCGAACAACAGCACGAGCAGATTGATGAACAACGGCACTTCGGCCGAGATGCGTTCGCGCCGACGCTTGGCCCGCGCACGCAGCACGTAGCGTGGCGCCAGCAGCGACACGATCACGACAAATGCCACCAGCAGAAGGCTGTTCAGCGATCCGCTGGTCAGGCCAAGCACACCGGACAACGGCAGAACGAACAGGCCGATCAACACCGGCAGGCCGAACTGGCAGGCATAGAACACGGTGCGCGACTGCGCATCGCGCCAGCCGGCCTGGGCCAGCAGAATTCGGGTCTCATCGGGATTTTTGAGGAGCCGGTCGATGCGTTCACCGCCTTCGGCCATACCGGCGACCCAGGCGGCACCCGCACCGTTGCGGACACTGCCGTCCTGTGCGCGCTCGCCCTGATAGCGGCGCGTCAGGCGGCGTTCGCGCACACTCTGAACGAGCATCAGCGACAACAGCCCGAGTGCGACCACCGCCGTCGCCACGGCGAGCGCCAGAAAGACGGCAGGCATGCTCATGCGTCGGGCTCCTGCAGTCGCGCCATCATCCGCCAGATGATGAACAGGCCGAGCGCTTCCAGCATGAGTGCCAGCATGACCGCGATTCGCCCACCGCTACTGGACAGCATCGCCGCATAGTATTGCGGGTTCTGCAGATAGAAGAACAGGCTGATTGCGACCGGAATCGCGGCCACGACATAGGCCGAGAAGCGCGTCTCGCCGGTGAGCGCCTTGAGCTCGCGGGCGGCGGCCTCCTGCTGACGAATCGTGTCGACGAGACTGGCGATGACCCGGCGCATCGAGCCGCCGAAGCGGCGATTCACCCGTGCACTCATCGCGAGAATGTGCAACGCCTTGAGCTCGTGGATGCGCGCGGTTTCGGCGAGCGTGTCTTCGATGCTCGCACCCAGCCGAACCTGTCGCGAGACGCTGAGAAACACGCCGCGGATCGGGTCGACGCTCTCGAGCGCGGCATTGTTGATGCCCTCCTCGAGCGTGTTCCCGGCCGTCAGCGCGCGCACCAGATAACCGAGAAAATTGGGCATCTGGGCGTTGATCTGGCGCCGCCGACTACGCTTGCGCTGGGCGACCACCAGCGCCGCTAGAACCAGCAGCGCACACATCAGCACAATACCGATCAACCCCATTACGAGCGTCGCGAGCACCACCGCGGCAATCCACAGAAAAGCGAACTGCGCGATACGGGCGGGGCCCGCCTCGATACCGGCCGACCAGAGTCGTCGACAGAGCTCGCGCAGCAGCGGATTACGAATATTGGCGAGGCGCTGGTAGCCGGACAGCGAATCGTTGGCGGCATCGGCGTGAGCCTCGCCGACACGTTCAGCCAACTTTTCATCGTTCGCACGTCGCGTGGCGCGGGCCAGCACCAGCAGGCCGATGCCGAGCAGCAGCAGCGAGAGCATGCCGACGAGAATCCACATCAGGCGGCTCGCGCGGTACGGACGTGGGTGTCGTGCTGCTGTTCGAAGACGAACTCGCGATGCAATTCGAGCCGTTCAGCCGTTACCTCGCCCACGCGCTCGACCGACATCAGCCGCCGCTTGCCGTCGGGCAGGCGCGCCACGTGGACGATAACGTCCAGCGCCGACGCGATCTGCTGCAGGAAGGTGCGTTCGTCACCCGTAAAACCGGCAAAGCTCGCCAGCAACTGCAGCCGATGCACGGCATCGCGCGGGCTGTTCGCGTGCAGCGTGGTCATGGAGCCATCGTGGCCGGTGTTCATGGCCTGGAGCATGTCGAGCACTTCGTCGCCGCGAACCTCGCCGACGATGATCCGGTCGGGCCGCATGCGCAGCGCGTTGCGCACGAGATCACGAGCGGTGATGGCACGCTCGCCCTCGAGGTTCGGCGGCCGCGTCTCCAGACGGACCACATGCTCGTGATCGAGACGCAGCTCGGCGGCGTCCTCGATGGTGATCACGCGCTCCGCATCGCCGACCCACTGGCTGATCATGTTCAGAAAGGTGGTCTTGCCGGAACCCGTGCCGCCAACAACGATAATGTTCTCGCGCGCCGCGATACGCTCGCGCAGATAATCGAGCACCTCCTGCGAAACCGCGCCGCTGGCGAGCAGATCGGCATCGCTGAGGGCGCGCTTGCCGAATTTGCGAATCGACAGACAGGGCCCGTCGAGCGCCAGCGGCGGGATGATCGCGTTCACACGGCTGCCGTCCGGCAGACGCGCATCGACCATCGGTGTGGATTCATCCAGCCGTCGGCCCAGCGGCGCGAGAATGCGCTGGGCGACACGCAGGATATGGGCATTGCTGGAAAACCGTACCGATTCGGCGGCCAGGCGACCATCCCGTTCGGTATAGACCCGGTCGGGACCGTTGACGACGATGTCGTCCACCGCGTCGTCCTCGATCAACGGTTGCAGCGGTCCGAAACCAACCAACTCATCGAGCGTATCGTCGGCGAGCAGCTGCACCTCGTGCTGATTGATCGGGATGCGATTCTCGTTGACATAGACCCGCACCTGGCCACGCAAGAACTCGGCGGCCTTGGCCTCCGACCAGGTGCCGATATCGATGCCGCGATCCTCGAGGAGCCGGATGAGGTGCAGATGCAGCGCGCTCTTGAGCTCCTGATAGCGATCAGACAGGCGAAAACCGCGATCGGCATTCATCAGCCGCCACCCCGCCCGAACAACTGCGCCAGTCCGAATTTCTTGCGTGGCGCCGGCGCTTCGATACCCATGATCTGCTCGGTGAGCGTGGTGACACCACGGGTAAAGTTATCCGAGGGCGCGTACTCGAGCATGGACTCGCCCGCGTTCATGGCCCGAATGCGCACTTCCGGTCGGCCGCCGAGCGCCGTCGCCAATGGCAGATCCAGCAGCTCCGCAAGCCGCTCGGGTTCCATGCCGACATCCGAGCGATAGTTGACCACGACGAGCCTCAGCGGTGGCAGCTCCGAGGCCTGCTGGTGCAGTACGTGCAGCATGGCCTTGTTCTGACGGCTGCGCAGCACCGATTGATCCGAGATCATGAGCGCGTGATCGCTGTTCTGAACGGTGTCGCTCAGGGCCTGCATGCCCAGACCCTGATCGATACAGATCACCACATAATCGAACAGGCCGCGAAAAATCTCGATGAGCCGCGACAGACTCGGCGTGCTCTCGCCCAGTTGTTCGATCGTGAAATCTTCGGGCAGCGCTAGCAGATACACGCCGCTCTGCAACTGCTGGAACGCACTTTCGACCAGCGTCTCGTCGCAACGCTCGGCGTCGCGCAATATGTCGAGCGCCGTGTAATCCTGTGCCGCGTCGAAAATGATGGTGGCATTGCCACCCGGCATGGACAGATCGAACAACAGCACCCGTTTATCGCGCGCGGTGGCGGCTTCGAGCACGAAGGCGATATGCCCGCCGAGAAAAGCCAGCAGGGGCGACTGCGGGCCGCTCAGAACAGTGACGATGCGGCCCGGTTCACGTTCGCCGACCGGCACCTGACGGGCACGGCGCTTGCGATCGAGCACCCGTTCCAGCAGCGAATCGAAGCGCTCATCGTCGCGCCCGATGACAAAGAAATCCTGTGCACCGGCACGCATGGCCGCGAGTACGACATCGCCCGCGTCGTGGCGGCCGACAGCCACGATCGGCAACGATGGATAGGCATTGGCCACCGACTCGACGATCGAGGTGTGTATCGCCGCGCTCTTGTAATCGAATTGCACAAACACGAGCGCCACGTCCGGCGTCTCGGCGATTTCGGCAACGCTTTCGTCCCCGGTTCGCGCATCCGCGGGCAACAGCACGACGCCGTCACCGAGCCGCTCCTGCAGCCAGGCGCGACAGCTGTCTTCGCGTGCAATTAACAGGGCCTGTAGTGCCATGAATCGTTCCGTTAACGGGAGAATCCCGTGGGTCCCGCCCGCTTCTCGAACTCGCCGCGTTCAAGAAAGAACAGTTCGGCGTTACTGGGGTCGTAGTCGTCGTATTCGCGGCCCGGCAACGGTACGTCCGTTCCCTTGGCCAGCGGCGACACCAGATGCGGCGTGACCACCATGATGAGCTCGCGGTTACGGCGCTCGTAGCGCGTATTGCGAAAGAACGCGCCGATGAACGGCAGATCGCCCAGCCACGGAACCTTGTCCACATTGGCGGCCAGATTCTGATCCACCAGACCGCTGAGAATGAAGCTCTCCCCGTCGCCCAATTCCACCGTTGTATCGGTACGGCGCACCCGAATGCCGGGCACGGTGATGCCCTGCAGGGTCACACCGGCGTCGAAATCCAGTTCGCTGACCTCCGGCGCCACCTTGAGCACGATGCGATCCTGCTCGAGCACAGTGGGCGTAAGCGAAAGACGGATACCGAATTCCTTGAACTCGATGGTCACGGCATTGTTGCCTACACCGCTGCCGCCGCCCTGCGTTACGGGAATCGGGAACTCACCGCCGGCCAGGAATGAAGCCGTCTGCCCGCTCATGGCCACGAGCGACGGTTCCGCGAGCGTACGCATCAACCCGCGCCGCTCGAGAATACTGAGCAGGCCCGCCGTATCCTTGTTGCTGTCGGTCAACACGAGATTGAACGCGTCGCCGATCGGCTGAAAGCCGGTACTCGACAACAGACTCAAGCCGTTGTTGCCCAGCCCATCCACGCCGGCCGAAGCGCCCGGTGGCGATACACCCACGGCAGACTCGCCAGCCGCATTGCTGATGAAATTGAAACCGATCTGGCGCAACGCGCTACGGCTGACTTCGGCGATCCGGATATCGGCCTGTACCTGCGTCTTGAGCCGGGCGCGACTGCCTTCCAGGAGTACGCCCGGCAGGTCTCCGGCGCCGATGATGATGGGGAAACGGGTCGGCTGATCATCGCCCGCGACCCATACCAGCAGGCTCGTGTTACCGCGCACGTTACCGGTGAGCAACACCTCGCGCGCACTCAACACGTTCACCGACGCGGTTTCCGGATCGCCGATCGCAACGCGTTCGATCCGCCCGGGTGTGCGCACGATCTCCTGCTGGCCGACACCCACCTGTACGGACCGCGCCTTGTCGACGTGGCCGGCCGAGACCTGTGCGCCGACCGTTCCCGAGAATGCGAGCGCCGTGCCCATCAGCACCAGCCCCATCAGCATCCGCTGGATGAAACGCGTCATCGCACCGCCCCCTGTCCTTCGGCCTGCGCCGATTCGATTGTTGTAATACATCCTCAATACGGCCGGCTGATGCGGCTCGGCTGCGCGCCCTGATACACCTCGATGGTGGCACGCCGCGGCGTCGACCGGCGCTGCGGCGTCGCACGCTTCTCACGCTTTTCCTCGACGCGAGCAAGCTCCGCGAGCGTGATCACGCGCTGTTTCTCGCTTTCTGAAAGCTCTGTTTCTTCGGATTCGCTCGCTACGGGCGCCGCACGCACCGCCGCCGGTGACACCGATTCCGGCATGTCGTCATCCTGCATGCCTTCGGCATCAGCGAGGTCCAGATCGGTATCGGCCATCTCCGAGCGATCCTTACCCATCGGCGCACGAAGCGCGAGGCGAAGCTCGCCAAGACTCGCGCCAAGCATGACCCGCGTGGTTTGGTCTTCAGGCACCGCGAGCACGGCGGTACGCTCTCGGCGATTGCGGCTGTCGCCTGCGTCGGCGGTATCCGCTTCGCTACTGATCAGCTGTTCCTGATAGGCGAGTACACGCACCTGTTTGAGCAGAATGCGCGCCTGACTGTCCTCTACCTGTTCACTGGAGGAGCGCAGGTAGATCAACACGTCGACAAAGTCACCCGGCTGAATAAAACCGCCGACCGCGATGATGTCCGAGATCGACAACGACATGGCCTGCGTGCCGGGCGGTATGGCTTCCGCCAGCTTGTTCTTGCGCCCAAATGCCGTATCGGTCACCGGCGCACCGGTTGCCACGTCGCGCACCGGCGTACGACCCACCACATCCGCTACGTCCGTGTAGTACTGCGGTGGCTCCACGGAAATCGGCACCAGGGACACGTCCTCGAGCGTGATCGCCTGGTAGGGCTGCAGGGGCTTTACCGCGACCACGGCCAGCACGCTGTTGTTCTCCGGCACCGGTGCGCTCGCCCCTGCATCGGGCCCTGAAGCGATCTGCCGACTCATGAAGTAAGCAACCACGCCAAACAGGATCGCGAGCACGATTAACGCGAAGGCGAACGTTCGCAGTGCGGATGAGCTCATGCTGCCTCCCTTGAGATGGCACACGAATAGGTATGCATGTCCACTTCAGTTGATTGTGTATCAGATCGAAACGCAGGAGTAACTGGCTACCGTCACAGGCGACGGCGGAACGCTAAACGGCCCAAGTACTAAGCGCGGCAGCACGCTATTTTCCCCATCACTAAACGCAATCGCCACGCGCACGCCGAAACTGGCCTCCTCGTCACACTCGTCGCTGCCCGCGGCTGCCCCCGCCGTAATAGAGCGCGCGTCGAAGGCAGCGCTCGGAAGCCAGGCGAGGCTGTCTTCGGCGGCTTGGCGTGCCCGATCAAAGAGGCTTGTATTATAGTTTTCGATGAGCGGACTGACTGCAGCCGCCTCCTGTGCACCGTTTTTTGCTGCCTGGACCACGGCAATTTTCAACACGAGGGCATAGCCGTAGAACACGATACCCACCGTAAGCAACAGCAATAACGGCAGCACAAGCGCGAACTCAATTAATGCTACGCCTTGCTCTTTGCCCACCTGCTTAGTTGGCATCGTCGCCACTATCGGTAACAACCACATAGCCCGTGGCATTGATCCTTCCGACACCCGATATGAAATCGGTTGTCGGAAAACGCGGCCAAAGCGACTCGAACGAAACGGCCAACCGAACCGCTACCGAGCTTCGCCCGACGGTTGGCTTGTCTCGCCGTATACAAAGCCGCGCACCATCAATCCCTTCCGGATCGGGAGCGTCACAGCTAATCGAAACAACTTGCGGCAATTGGTCGTCAGCGCCCGGAAAATAGGCGAGTGTCGACGCGATACGTTCTTCGACTCTTCGCGCCGCAAGCGTTTCGTAAGCACCGGAATCCAGTCCGGGAGCAATACTGATCAAAGAGTCGGCCGAGCGCTGCGCGGCATAACTCACGGCCTGTTGCGTGACAAACGCGATGCCGTAGGTCAGAGCACCGATAAAGATCAACAGAAACACCGGCAACACAACGGCGAACTCCACGAGCGTAGCCCCCGATTGCCGGTATGCCTGCCGCACTTCGTTTAACAATTTATAGCCCGTCAGCAAACGCTAACGCTAAATCGACTACTCAGTGCTTAGTCTAGTGCTTTTGGAATCTCAGTCTCAAAGAACGTGTTGAGCTCGTCACCAAAGGCACCTACACCCACTAATACCGTAATCGCAACTGCAGCAATGATGAGGGCATATTCCACCAGAGTCGCGCCGCGCTGGTCCTTATTTGAGGTGACGCCCACGGCCGCACTATTCTGACCTTGCATATTCATTGTTCTATCTCCCGTTTTTCTAGGGTTTGAAAACACAAGACGCCAGCGCGTCTGATAACTGTATCGGCCGATGCCCTGGTTGTTTATAGCCAGAAATCGTGATTTCCCATCGGCAGGACAAAACCCACCTTATGAGCGGCGACAAAGGGGTCAGACCCCTTAACGGAACCTGCGTGCTCAAAGGGTTGCTTCGAAGGTCCGAAGAAAGACTTAGAGACGCTTGATGCCGGCAAAGAACTCGAGCGCCGGCCCGCCATCAGCGGAGACACGTCTAGATGACAACGTCCGATGCATGCACACTTGCGGTTTCTTTTAAACGCTGACCGACCGTGAGCATATTCTGTATCGGCGATATTCACGGCGCCCTTCCGGCGCTCGATGAACTGCTGTCTGCACTGGGCACACGCGGCCCGACCGCTCCGAAGCTTTGGTTCGTCGGCGATCTCGTGAACCGCGGGCCTGACTCGCTGGGGGTCTTGAGGCGCGTTCGGGATATGGGCGACCATGCGATTACGGTGCTGGGCAACCACGATCTGAGCCTGCTCGCCCTCGCGCAAAAGCCGGACGCCCTAGCTGAGGCCAAGCCGTCGCTCAGGCCGATATTCGAGGCCCCCGACTGTCGCGCGTTGCTGGATTGGCTGCGGCACCGTCCGCTCATGCACCGGGACACGGTCCTCGGCTGGACGATGGTTCATGCGGGTATTCCGGCCGAGTGGTCCATTGCCCAGGCGCAGGCGCGCGCCGCCGAGCTCGAGTCGGCCCTGCGCGGGCCGGACCACGCCGAGTTTCTCGCACAGCTGTTCGGTAACACGCCCGAGAAGTGGCATCCGGATCTCGCCGGCATGCCGAGACTGCGTTATATCGCCAATGCGCTCACGCGCCAACGCTTCGTGCATGCAGACGGCCGTCTCGACATGCAATACAAGAAGACACTGGCGGATGCGCCGGCCGAACTGCAGCCCTGGTTCAGCATGCCGGAGCGCGCTTCAAGGCAGGAACGCATCGTCTTCGGCCACTGGTCGGCGCTCGAACAGGTCGAGTGGCCCGAGCACAAGGTCTGGGGCATCGATACCGGCGCCGCCTGGGGCGGACAACTGAGCGCGCTGCGACTGGATAGCGAGCCGCCCGAACTGATCCAGGTCGACGCCGGCTGACTCGGCGCTAGAAGTCGCGGATCAGCCCCACCTTGTAGGACGTGTCGAGATCTTCGACGCCGGGTTCGGGATTATTGTTGTACTCGTGGTCCAGTGCACCGCGAACACGCCAGACCTGGCTGTCCGCAATAGGCACCTCGACGCCCAGCGAGGATTCGAGCACGAAATTTTCGCTCGGACTGTTCGTGATCTCGGGATAGATCGTGAATTCGTGGGTGAGCTTCAGCCATTCGCCGACGAGCTGGGCATAGTCCCAACCACTGGAAAAGATCATCTCGCTGCTGCTGTCGTTGTCCGTATACGCCTCGTACTGGTAGCCGACGCCACTGCGCACCTTGAATGTCAGTCGATCGCGACGCGCGAGGTAGTAGCCCGGGCCGAACAGCGTGCGTGATCGCAGGTCGATATCTTCGAACTCGTCCTTCTCGAGCTCCTGCTGACCAAACCAGAAGAAGCGCCGAGTAACGTCCTGCTCGTAGCGCGCCTCGCCCAGATATTCTTCGGCAGTCTGTTCGTTGTCCTCCTCTTCGCGATCGACAGAAGCGGAGAACGACAACCGCGAATCGCCGGTATCGCGAAGCGCGGCCACCTCAGTCAGCAACGAACTGCTGTCCGTATTGCCGGAGTTGCCGTTGAGTGCCACCTCGACATGTCCGGACCAGTAATCGGCATCTTCGGGCGGCAACGTGTCGGACTGCGGCAACTCGTAGGTGTCGTCGCTCTCCTGCTGCGCGGCCACCACTTTCGGGGCGACAGTCGCCACCTCGGCCAACACATCGTCCGAGCCACTGGTTTCGTCACGGGGCACCCCGTCCACGATGATCGACTGTGTACCGTTATCCTCCGAATATGCGAACCGCGCCTGCCGCTCGCCGCCCGCTCGCAGCGTGATCGGCAACGCGTCATCGCTGCTCACGCCTGCCAACTGATCGCGCGGGACGGTCAATTCCCCGGCGAAGCCGGTCTTGATACGAAGATCCGCGTCAGACATGGACACGATACTGCCGTTGATCTGGCTCCCGTCCTTCAAGAACACCGTGTCTGCAAGAACCACCGAAGGCCACAGCGCGCCCACGCCAACCACAACACCCAACCCCAATACACCGAAACCGTTCCGCATTACTCCCCCAGGAAACCGCCGCGTATTACAGATACGCATAAAAAAGCCGGCCCGAAGGCCGGCTTTCAAAGATACCAGAGCGCACCGACTTACGCCGACGCCTCTTCTGTTTCGTCCTCGTCGACATCCACGACCGGACGGTCGACCAGTTCGACATAGGCCATCGGGGCATTGTCGCCCGGGCGATAACCGCACTTGAGAATACGCAGGTAGCCACCCGGACGCTGCGCGTAGCGCTGACCCAGCTCGCTGAACAGCTTGCCGACGGCTTCCTTGTCGCGCAATCGCGCGAACGCCAGCCGACGGTTCGCGACGCTGTCGGTTTTCGCCAGCGTGATCAGCGGCTCGGCGACACGCCGCAATTCCTTGGCCTTGGGCAGCGTCGTGCGGATCAGTTCGTGCTTGAACAGCGACGACGACATGTTTTTCATCATGGCGGCGCGGTGCGACGACTCACGCCCCAGGTTGGTACCGCTCTTGCGATGACGCATAGTTGTGTCCTTAGTCTACGACTGCAAAAAAGCGCTGGCTGTCAGCTAGGCTTTTTCGAGTTCTGCCGGCGGCCAGTTCTCGACCGACATGCCGAGCTTGAGTCCGTGTTCTGCGAGCACTTCGCTGATCTCGGTCAGAGATTTCTTGCCGAGGTTCGGCGTGCGCATCAGTTCGGTTTCCGTGCGCTGCACCAGGTCGCCCACATAGTGGATGTCCTCGGCCTTCAGGCAGTTGGTCGACCGCACCGTCAGTTCGAGATCCTCGATCGGCTTGAGCAGCGTCGGGTCGACCTTGCCGGTTTCGCCCTTGCGGCTGGATTCCTCGCGGGCTTCCAGATCCACGAAAACCGACAGCTGGTCGTACAGCGTGGCCGCCGCGGTGCGCACCGCGTCTTCCGGCTCGACGCTGCCGTTCGTCTCGATGTCGAGCACGAGCTTGTCGAGGTCGGTACGCTGTTCGACACGCGCACGCTCCACGGCGTAGCTCACGCGACGAATCGGGCTGAAGCTCGCGTCCAGACGCAGTGCGCCGATTTCGCTGGCGCCGGTATCTTCTTCGCCCGGCTCGGCCTTGCTCTGCGCGGGCTGGTAACCACGGCCGCGTTCGACCTTCATGCTCATCCGCAGCTCACCGCTCGTGAGATGCGCGATCACCAGATCCGGGTTCACGATTTCGACATCGTGATCCGTGGTGATATCGCCTGCCGTGACGGGGCCTTCGCCGCTCTTGTGCAGATGCAGTTCGGCCTCGTCACGCGAGTGCATGCGCACCGCCACGTTCTTGAGGTTAAGCAGCACGTCGATGACATCTTCCTGCATGCCCTCGACGGTGGTGTACTCGTGAAGCACACCGTCGATCTTCGCCTCGGTGATCGCCGCCCCCGGAATGGAGGACAGCAGAATCCGCCGAATCGCGTTTCCGAGCGTATGCCCGTAGCCGCGCTCGAGCGGCTCCAGCGCGATCTTGGCGCGACGCTCATTGGCGCGCTCCACCTCGACCAGGCGCGGTTTCAGCAATTCACTGGACTGCATAATGCAAATACCTCTTGCCGTCTAAGACAGCGCCAATTACTTCGAGTAAAGCTCGACTACCAGATTCTCGTTGATGTCCGGCAGCACCTGATCGCGATCCGGGACCGCCTTGAACGTGCCCTTGAGTCCTTTCTCGTCCACCTCGAGCCACTCGCTGATACCCAGCTGCGAGGCGACTTGGAGCGACTCCAGAATGCGAGGCTGGTGCTTGGCGCGATTGCGGATCGCGACCGTATCGCCGACCTTCACCTCGTAAGACGGAATGTTTACCGGATAGTCGTTAACGGCAACGGCCTTGTGGTTTACCAGCTGACGCGCCTCGGCGCGGGTGGACGCAAAGCCCATGCGGTACACCACGTTGTCCAGCCGGGACTCCAGCTGCTGCAGCAGCAGCACGCCGGTCGCACCCTTGTTCTGCGCCGCCTTCTTGTAATAGTTGCGGAACTGGTTCTCCAGCACGCCGTACATATGCCGCAGTTTCTGCTTCTCACGCAGCTGCAGGGCATAGTCGGACAAGCGCTGACGGCGTTGCGCACCCTGCGCACCCGGCGGCGTGTCGATCTTGCACTTGCCTTCCAGCGAGCGGCCGCGCCCCTTAAGGAACAGGTCGGTACCTGCCCGGCGCGAAAGCTTGCATTTCGGTCCCGTATATTTAGCCATTATCTTTACCTGTTCGCTAAAGCGGTACGCCCGGCGCGTTAAACGCGGCGCTTCTTGGGCGGACGACAGCCATTGTGCGGAATCGGGGTCACATCAATGATGCTCGTGACCTTGAAGCCGGCGCCATTGAGCGAGCGCACCGCGGCCTCGCGACCCGGCCCGGGGCCCTTCACGCGAACTTCCAGATTCTTGACGCCGTACTGGTTCGCACCTTCACCGGCACGCTCGGCGGCAACCTGAGCCGCAAAGGGCGTGCTCTTGCGCGAACCCTTGAAGCCACAGCTGCCCGACGTGCACCACGCCAGAACGTTGCCTTGACGATCGGAGATGGTGATGATCGTATTGTTGAACGTCGCATACACGAACGCGATGCCGTCCGTGACGTTGCGGCGTGCGCGCGCCTTGCGCGTACGGGTCGAAGAAGAAGTGCCTGTCGCCATAAAGCGTTACCTGTACTCTCGTGCGAGAACGAACTAGCGGCGGATGGGCCGACGAGGACCCTTGCGCGTGCGCGAATTGGTTTTGGTGCGCTGACCACGCACCGGCAGACCGCGACGATGACGCAGGCCGCGATAGCAGCCCAGATCCATCAGACGCTTGATGTTCATCGAGATCTCACGACGCAGATCGCCCTCGATCGTGTACTGCTGCACCTGCGCGCGCAGGGCTTCGACCTCGCCTTCGGTGAGATCCTTGATCTTGGTATCCGTCGCAACGTCTGCGGCGGCGCAGATCTCGCGCGCCCGCGTGAAACCAACGCCATAAAGTGACGTCAACGCCACGACCGCGTGCTTGTTGATCGGGAGGTTGACTCCAGCGATTCGCGCCATTCGATTGATCTCCCAGCTATGGGGCAGTGGTTGCCGCCTGGATCTCGCCAGACGCGTTTTCAACCGTGGAAAAGCCCGCCAATATAGCCTTTCTGTTCAGTAATTACAAGACGTACCGACTAACCCTGGCGCTGCTTGTGGCGCGGGTCCGTCGAGCAAATGACCATCACGGCGCCGTTGCGACGGATGACCTTGCAGTTGCGGCAAATTTTCTTGACCGAAGCTCTAACTTTCATGTCCTACCTCTGACATCACGCCGGCCGTTACGCGGCCGGAGGTGTATCCGTTTGTATCCGTGTCCAACCCTGTCGTGGCCGTGCTAGCGCAGCATTCCGGCGCCGCGACCTTGCGACTTGAGGTTGTTCTTCTTCATCAGCCCTTCGTACTGATGCGACATCAGATGCGCCTGCAACTGAGCCATGAAATCCATGACCACGACCACGATGATCAGCAGCGAGGTGCCGCCGAAATAGAACGGCACGTTGTACTGCAGGATCAATAGCTCGGGCAGCAGACAGACCGCGGTCACATAGATCGCGCCGGCCACCGTCAACCGCGTCAACACCGTGTCGATGTAGTTCGCGGTCTGGATACCGGGCCGTACACCTGGGATGAACGCGCCGGACTTCTTCAGATTTTCTGC
>Ga0310345_10000381_pt1 | contig 70686 bp, 72 predicted proteins | sample HC15DNA20500_MG_FD_204667 | JGI IMG/M metagenome (GOLD analysis project Ga0310345, IMG submission 204667) | Marine microbial communities from station ALOHA, North Pacific Subtropical Gyre - HC15-DNA-20-500_MG | ecosystem: Environmental > Aquatic > Marine > Oceanic | place: Pacific Ocean: North...
GTCATCTGGCTGTGGACGGGTACATTGCCTGATTATGGCCGCGAAATCCTCGGCACGCTCGGTATCATTACCCTCGTATCACTTGCGGTGCTTTTGCTGTCGAAGCCGGCAGGTGGGAAACCGAACTCCTAGCCCGCTTCTTTCCAGCCGCCCTGCTCGGTCTGCTGGAAGTATCGGGTCGTGAGGCCAGCATCCGAAGCGGCCTTGTAGAGCTGACGCGCCTTGTTGCGCACAGGCATGTCGCCATCATCGAACATCACCATGCACCGTTCATAGGGCGCATGGATCGCCATGTCCGCCCCATCCATGAGGAGCGCGACAGCCGCCTCGTTGAGGTTTTCGGTCTTCTCGGCGATGAGGATGGGCTGGCGGGCCGGGTCGAGGCCCACCGCCTCCGCCTGGCCATGTGGCAGAAAGCTCTGGTCGTCATATTTCCAGAGCGCCTGATCAAGTGCGCCTCGGCGGCGGACATCGGGACTGACAGCAAGCACGCGCCAGCCCCGTTCCAGACATTTCTCGAGCAATGGACCGGCCGCCTGCTCAAGCGTGGTGCGCTTGAGATGGTAGAACCACCATTCAGGCTTTCCAGTCTCGCTCAAATCTAACCCTCGTAATTATCCGCGATCCAGCGATCGAGGAGGCGCGGGCCGTAGCCCGATGCCCAGCTTGGATCGAGAGGCGACTTCTCACCTTCGACCCAGGCGACGCCTGCGATGTCGAGATGGGTCCATTTCTGGCCTTCGCGGATGAAGCGCTTGAGGAACTGCGCCGCCGTGATCGAACCGGCCGGGCGTCCGCCAATATTCCGCATGTCAGCGAATTTTGACTTGAGGAGCTTGTCATATTCCGGCCCAAGCGGCAGGCGCCAGACCCGCTCACCGGTTTCAAGGCCTGCCTTGGTCAGGGCCTCCGCCATGCCGTCATCATCGGTGAAAAGACCGGCATGGTGATGGCCGAGGGAGATGACGATCGCGCCAGTCAGGGTTGCGAGATCAACAATCGCCTCTGGCTTGTAGAATTCCTGCGCGTACCAGAGCACATCAGCGAGCACGAGGCGGCCTTCAGCGTCGGTGTTCTGGACTTCGATGGTCTGACCAGAGGCCGATTTCAGGATATCGCCGGGACGGATGGCATTACCGTCGGGCATATTCTCGACGAGGCCGACAAGGCCGACCACATTTGCCTTAGCCTTGCGCTTGGCGAGCGACAGCATCGTGCCGACAACCGCAGCTGAGCCGCCCATATCGCCGCGCATGTCTTCCATGCCCGGTCCGGGCTTCAGGGATACACCGCCAGTGTCGAAGCAGACGCCCTTACCCACGAGAGCCACCGGCGCGTCTCCCGATTTGCCGCCATTCCACTTCATGATGGCGAGCTTGGATTCCTTGACACTGCCCTGCCCGACACCGAGCAGCGAGCCCATGCCGAGCTTTTCCATTTCGGCTTCACCGAGGACCTCAACTTCGAGACCTTCCTTCTCCAGCGCCTTGATGCGGTTGGCATAGGATTCCGGATAGAGGTCGTTCGGCGGAAGGTTTACCAGGGTGCGGGCGAGCGCCGTGCCGGCTGCTGCGGCTGCGAGCGGCGCGTATGCTGTCTTAGCCGCTTTGGCGTCAGGCACAACGACCGTGAACGTCTTGAGGCTGGGCTTGTCCTCCGCTTTGAGCTTGGTGAAGTAGTCGTCGAAACGATAGGCAGCAAGCTCTGCGCCCTGCGCCGCGTGTGTCGCTGTATCGACATCATCCACATGAAGCGCCAGTGACTTGAAGCCGCTATTGGCCTGGGTCTTCACCAGAAGTGCGCCGATCTTTTCCTGTGCCCGGGCATCGCGTTCCTTGGGCTTGCCGCCGCCAATCAGGACGGCACGGCGCGAAGGGGCGGATTTCGACAAGACGACATAGGCCTGCTGGCCAAGCTTGCCCGTGAAGCGCTCCTGTTCAAGCGCTTCGGTCAGCAGGCCATCACTGACCTCGTCCAGTGATCTGGCTGCTGCAGGCAGCGTTCCATTCTCGTCGACAACAAAAGCAGCGATGTCTGCATCGACTTGTTCTGCGAAAGCAATTTTCATGAATAAACTCCGTTTGTTGCCGAAACTAAACATCGACGCGCGCCAATCAACTCGCTAGGCAAGGCGCAGAGCAAAAAATAGCACCTGACTCGCCCATGAATCGCATCCAGAGCTATCTCTTCAAGCAAGTGTTCCGCTCTGTTGTCGTAATTGTCGGCGGCCTGACCCTGCTTGCCATTCTGGCGCAGGGCTTGTCGCAGACCGATTTGATCATCGAGAACCGGCAATCGGCGCTGACCTTCTTCTATGTCGTGGCGCTTGGCTCTCCGCAGATCATCGCTTTGCTGACGCCGCTCGCCATTTTCGTCGCAACCATCTGGTCGCTGAACAAGCTCCACCGGGATAATGAAATCGTTGTGGCCGGCGCCGCTGGCATGACGCGATGGCAGATCGCATCGCCGATCATCCGGCTTGCAGTCCTTGCTGCGCTCGCCCTGCTTGCGGTCAATCTCTGGGTCCAGCCGACCGCGCAACGCGCCCTGCGCGAAACGGTCACCGAAGCGCGCGCCGATCTCGCCACATCTCTCGTCCGGCCCGGACAGTTCACGAAGGCTGGTGACGACCTCACCGTGTTCGCCCGCGAATCACGCGGCGGTGACCTTATCGGCGTGCTGATTTCGGACAATCGCCAGGATGCGCGGGACTATCTCGCCCAGCGCGGCCGTTTCGTCGAAGTTGACGGTTCGCCAAGCATCGTGATGTGGGAAGGCCAGATCCACCAGACTGATTCCAATGGGGCGCTCAGCATCCTCGATTTCGACCAGTCAACCTTCGATCTTACCCCCTTCATGGAAGACCGCGGCGCCGTTGTGCTGAAGGCGTCGGACCGCTACCTGCACGAACTCGTCAATATTGACCGCACCAATTACCAGCAGATTCAGGACGCCGACAAATTTGTCGCTGAGGCGCATGCCAGGCTGACGACCCCGCTTGTCAGTATCACCATGGCGCTGATCGCGATCATGGCTGTGCTGGGCGGTGATTTCAATCGACGCGGGTATAACCGCCGGATCGTGTTCGCGACGACCGGCGCGATCGGCCTCGTCATGGTCCAGCTTACCATCCAGTCGGCGAGTGCTGACAATGTGATGGTCAATTTCGGGCAGTGGCTCGTTCCCCTCGGGACCTTGCTGGTTCTGGCAATGATCTTTTTCAAGTGGCGGCTGAAGCCCGCCCCGAGGGTCCAGGGGGTCACGCGCTGATGCTCAACCGGATCCAGCGCTATATCTTCATGCAGTGCGTGACGAGCCTTGCCCTGGTGATCACGATTTTTGTCGTGACCATCCTTCTGGTCGATGTTGTCGAGCAGCTGCGCACAGTGGGCGGCGACGTCGACCTGTCTCCAATGCAGGCCGTACAGCTTTCTGCGATGAAGCTTCCCGGACTGATCGAGGAGACCCTGCCATTCGCAATCCTTGTCGCGGCGATGATGGCATTCAGCCGGCTCAACAAACGCTCGGAACTGTCGGTCATTCGCGCGACGGGCATGTCGGCCTGGCAGTTCCTGCAGCCGCTCATTGTGATGTCTGTCCTGCTTGGTCTGTTTGCGGTCGGCGTGCTGAACCCGCTTGGCTCGCGCCTTTCAAACCAGTTCGAGGAAACGCGAAACGCCATCCTGATATCCGGCGGCGTGCAGCCTGATTCCAGCCGCACGGATGTCTGGCTGCGGCAAGGCGACGGGAATACGCAGATCGTGATCCATGCCGATTCCGTCGACAGTACGGGTCAGGTCTTCGAGAATGTGAAACTGCTGGAGGAAGGCCGGGTCTTCGTCGATGGCCGCCCCACCCAGCGTTTCAACTTCGTCCGCCGGATTGATGCCGAACGGGCCCGCATCATCGATGGCTTCTGGCAGATCGAAAACATTGTGGAGAATATTCCAGGGTCGCCGCCCGAGCGGCTGCCCAGCCTCGCCATTCCTACCGACCTTGATCCCGATACTCTGCTGGACCGTTTTGTGTCACCAAGCACGATCGGTTTCTGGCGCCTGCCCGGGTTCATCCAGCAGACCGGGAAGGCCGGTCTCGATACGTCGCGCTTCCGCGTCCGTTTCTTCAGCCTGACGGCTATCCCCGTCTTCTACACATCCATGGCGCTGATTGGTGCCATCGTCTGCCTGAGGCTGTCGCGGCTGGGCGGCACAAGCCAGCTTGTGGCGATCGGCGCGCTGTCGGCGATGGGGGTGTTTTTCATCATGCAGTTCTCGTCCAGCCTCGGCGCGACAGGCGCATTGCCACCCGTTATTGCAGCATGGTCCCCTGCCCTGTTTGCCCTGTTCGCCAGCCTTACCGTCATTGCCTATCGCGAGGATGGCTGACGCAAGCACGGGTTGACAGTTGTCAGCGTCACCACCAAGTTCCGGCGCTCTCTGGAGGAGCCCCATATGAAAGTTGTTGTTGTTGAGTCGCCGGCCAAGGCAAAGACGATCAACAAGTATCTCGGAAGCGACTACAAAGTGCTCGCCTCCTACGGGCATGTCCGCGACCTACCTTCCAAGGATGGCTCTGTCGATCCGGAAAACGACTTTGAAATGGTCTGGCAGGCTGACAGCAAGTCGGCTGGGCGCATACGCGAAATTGCCGAAGCGACAAAGAACGCGGAAAAACTCATTCTTGCAACCGACCCTGATCGCGAAGGCGAAGCGATCAGCTGGCACCTCCTCGAAGCGCTGGAAAAGCGCCGCGCGCTGAAAGGTATTCCGGTCGAGCGCGTGGTGTTCAACGCGATCACCAAGAATGCGGTCACGACGGCGATGGAAAAGCCGCGCGAGATCGACCAGGAGCTGGTCGATGCCTATCTCGCCCGTCGGGCACTCGACTATCTGGTCGGCTTCAACCTGTCGCCGGTTCTCTGGCGCAAGCTGCCCGGCTCCCGGTCTGCTGGCCGTGTGCAGTCGGTTGCGCTGCGCATCATCTGTCAGCGAGAGCTGGAGATCGAAACCTTCCAGCCACAGGAATACTGGACCATCGAGGCCGATCTTCGTTCCAAGGATGGTTCGGACTTCAAGGCGCGGCTCTATGCGCTGGACGGCAAGACGCTGAAGAAGTTCGACCTGCCAGACGAAAAGTCTGCAACCGACGCGCTCAATGCTGTGAAGGTTGGCGGTTTCTCGGTTGCATCGGTTGAATCCAAACCGGTCCGTCGCAACCCGCCGCCGCCCTTCATCACGTCCACCCTGCAGCAGGAAGCCTCGCGCAAGCTTGGCTTTTCGGCCAAGCGGACCATGCAGGCTGCGCAGAAGCTCTACGAAGAAGGCCGCATCACCTATATGCGGACCGACGGCATCAACATGGCAGAGGAAGCCTATGGTGCAGCCCGTCGTCAGATCGAGACTGACTATGGCGCCCGCTACCTGCCGGAGAAGGCGCGGCGCTACTCCTCCAAGGCCAAGAATGCCCAGGAGGCGCACGAGGCCGTCCGCCCGACCGATTTCAGCATTCGCCCTGAAGCCTATCGCGGCGATGGCGACCTGAAGAAGCTCTATACGCTGATCTGGCGCCGGGCCGTAGCGTCACAGATGGAAGCAGCAGAATTTGAACGCACGACGCTTGACTTCCTGTCCAAGGACAAGCGTGCCACGTTGCGCGCGACCGGTCAGGTCGTGGTCTTTGACGGCTTCATCAAGCTCTACACTGAGGGCCGCGATGACGGCGAGGATGATGAGGACGCTGAAGGACGCCTGCCGAAAATGAAGGAAGGCGAACATGCCGACCTCAAGGAGGCAAAGTCCGAGCAGCATTTCACCCAGCCGCCGCCGCGCTACACAGAGGCGTCGCTGGTCAAGCGCCTCGAAGAGCTCGGCATCGGCCGACCTTCGACCTATGCCTCTACCCTCTCGACGCTCGAAGACCGGGACTACGTGCGTCTCGAGAAAAAGCAGCTGATTCCGGAAGACAAGGGACGGCTGGTCACGGCCTTTCTGGAAAACTTCTTTGCCCGATATGTCGAGTATGACTTCACGGCCGAACTTGAAGAACAGCTCGACGTCATCTCAGACGGCAAGCTCGACTGGAAAGCCTTTCTTCGCGACTTCTGGAAACAGTTCCAGGCATCCATCGACGAAACCAAGGAGCTGCGGGTTTCTGACGTCCTGGACGCGCTGAACATTGCGCTGGGACCGTATGTCTTTCCGTCAAAGGACGAGAATGGCAACCCGAAGGAAAACCCGCGAGAGTGTCCGCTGTGCAAGGAAGGCGAGCTTTCACTAAAGCTTGGACGGCACGGGGCCTTTGTGGGCTGCTCGCGCTATCCGGACTGCAAGTTTACCCGCCCCTTCTCTGCTGATGCTGAACAGGATGGCGCAATCAATCCGGACGGCGAAGAGCTTGGCATCCATCCGGAGACTGGACAGCCCGTCCTGTTGAAGACCGGGCGGTTTGGCCCCTATGTCGAGATGGAGACCGACGACAAACCTAAGCGCACCAGCCTGCCCAAGGGATGGCAGCCTCAGGAGATGAACCTCGACAAGGGCGTGAAGCTTCTCTCGCTGCCGCGTGAAGTCGGCAAGCACCCGGAAGATGGAGAGCCCATCCTTGCCAATCTCGGACGCTACGGCCCTTATGTGCAGCACCTTCGCACGTTTGCGAACGTGAAGGATATCGAAGAGCTGTTCGATATCGGCCTGAACCGCGCCGTCACCCTGATCGCCGACAAGAATGCAAGCCGGGGCGGTGGGCGCGCCAAGGTCGAGCCGCTGAAAGAGCTTGGCAAGCACCCCGGTGATGATGCGCCGATCCATGTCTACGAAGGGCGCTACGGGCCTTATGTGAAGCATGGGAAGACCAATGCGACCCTGCCCAAGGAGGTGACACCGGATACGGTGACGCTTGAGCAGGCGATCGAACTGATCGACGCCAAGGCCAAGAAGCCGGCAAAGAAGAAAAAGGCACCGGCCAAGAAGAAGGCCCCAGCCAAGAAAAAATCGACGGCCAAGGCCAAGGAATAGGTCGACAGGCGGGCAACCGAGCAGGCATGAATAACCCGTGCCTGTTATCATCCGCCCCGCGACCCGAGATGACTTGCCGACGCTGCTCCGCTTCGAGCAAGGCATCATCAGTGCTGAGCGGCCCTATGATGCCCTGCTCAAGCCTGACCCCATAAGCTATTACAACATCGGCGAAATGATCGATGCTCCGGACGCGATTGTCATGGTCGCAGAGATCGACGGCCAACTGGTTGCTTCGGGTTATGCGAAGAAGCGGCGGTCAAGGCACTATACATCGCCAGACTGGCACGCATTTCTGGGCTTCATGTTTGTCGCGCCTGACCATCGAGGCAAGGGATTGAACCGGCTGATCGTCGAAGCGCTGACTGGCTGGGCGAGAGATCAAGGACTGACGGAAATCCGGCTGACTGTCTATCCCGGGAATGATCCAGCGCTTCGCGCTTACGAGAAGCAGGGATTCCAGCCCTATCTGACTGAAATGCGCCTCGGCCTCGACGGTGACTGACTGCCCTTTCCTTTTGGTACAGCTGAACCAGTTCATATTCTGCACGTTACTAAACTGAATGAATTCGATCGAAAGGAGACAGACATGTCTGAGGCAAAGTTGAACACAGAAGAGGCACGTCAGGGCGAAACCGGCTTCGGAATGCGCTGGGTGCTCATTATTTCGACCGTCGCGGCGATTTTCGGCCTCGGCATCGCGTTTGGAACGATGATCTAGCATCGCTGGAAGGGTGTATCTGAATGAGTCCGAGCAATCGGGCTCAGAATCTCTTATATGCCGGGTATGAGTTTTCCTGATCGCGAGACTGTTCTCGACTTTATCTCCAAAAATCCCTCGCTCACCACCAAGCAGGAGATTGCGCGCGGCCTGAAGGTGAAAGGCCGCGAGCGTCAGACGCTACGCGCAATCCTGAAAGAGCTGGAATCGGAAGGCGTGCTGGAGCGAACTGGCAAGCGCGCATGGGCGAAGGCGGATACACCGCCGCCGACGGGCGTCATCGTCTTCGAAGCAATCGACGAGCATGGTGACCTGATCGCCCGTGCTGTGGGCCGCGACGGGGCCTTCGGGCCGGCGATCCATTATGCGGGCTATCAGGGCAAGTCGCGCGGCCCGGCACCGGGGGTCGGCGATCGCGGTCTGGCCAAGGTGGGCGAAACTGGCGGCGAGTACCGCGCAAAACTTATCAAGCTCTTCGAAAAGCGTGATGAAGAGACGCCGATGACAGGCCGTTTCGAGCGCACCCCGAAAGGTGGACGTATTGTCCCGGCCAACCGCAAGGACAAGCGCTCTCTTCTGATTTCCGAAAGCGACCGCAATGACGCTGAAGACGGTGACCTTGTCACGGCCCTGCCGAAGCCGGGAAAGCCCGCTGGACCGGCCTTCGGTGTGGTCACTGAGGTTCTCGGGCGTATGGATGACCCGCGAGCAGCGTCACTGCTGGCGATCCACGCGCACAACATTCCGGTCGAGTTTCCCAAGGATGTGCTGAACGAGGTCAAGACCATCAAGCCGCTGGCATGCCGGCGCGAGGATCTCACCGGTATTCCACTGATCACGATCGACCCGCATGATGCGCGCGACCACGATGATGCGGTCTATGCCGAAAAGCTGGACGATGGCTGGAAGGTCATTGTCGCGATTGCTGATGTCGCCGCGTATGTCCGCCCGGGCACAGCGCTCGACCGTGAAGCGCAGAAACGCGGCAACTCCACCTATTTTCCGGACCGTGTGGTTCCGATGCTGCCCTTTGAGCTGTCCGCCGATGCCTGTTCGCTGTGCGAACTGGAGGACCGCCCCTGCATGGCGGTCGAAATGATCTTCGACGAGTCGGGCACTAAGCGAAAGCATCGCTTTATCCGCGGCACGATGCGCTCGGCTGCCAAACTTTCCTACGAAGAGGCACAGGCCGCCATTGACGGCAAGACCGGGGGCAAGGGCGACGCGTTTCTCGAACCGGTCCTGAAGCCGCTATGGGGTGCATATGAGGCGCTAGGAAAGGCTCGCGAGCACCGCGCACCACTTGAACTGGATCTACCGGAACGGCGCGTCGAGATTGGGGAGGACGGCAATGTCTCTGCAATCACGACCAAGGAGCGATTCGACGCGCACAGGCTGATCGAAGAGTTCATGATCCAGGCGAATGTAGCGGCTGCTGAAACGCTGGAGGCACAAGGTGCCCCCCTGCTCTACCGAGTTCACGACCAGCCGAGCGACGCCAAGCTCGCCGCGCTTGCCGATTTCCTGCAGACGCTGGACATGAAGTGGCCGCTCGGTGAACGCCCCCAGACAGGTCGGTTCAATCGCCTGCTGTCGGAAACGCGCGAAACCGATCATGCCGATGTGATCTCGGAAGTCATTCTCCGCTCTCAGGCGCAAGCGGTCTACCATCCGGAAAATAACGGACATTTCGGTCTGAACCTTGCCAAATATGCGCACTTCACCTCACCCATTCGCCGATATAGCGACCTGGTGGTGCACCGCGCCCTGATCAGTTCCCTGAAGCTCGGCGAAGACGGGCTGACGAAGGAGATGGCGGCGTCGCTCCACGATCTTGCAAGCCATCTCGTTGACACTGAACGCCGGTCCATGGCGGCCGAACGAGAGGCGACAGACCGCTATCTCGCGCTCTATCTGTCGGACAAGGTTGGCGCCGAATTCGAAGGGCGGATCACCGGTGTGACACCGGCCGGTCTCTTCATCCGCATGGCGGGGACCGGAGCGGATGGATTTGCCCCCATCTCCAAGCTGTCAGACGAGTACTGGGTCCATGATGAAGGCTCCATGGCGCTGATCGCACGCGGCAGCGGCAAACGCTACGAAATGGGCCAGATTGTCCGGGTGTCGCTGGAAGAGGTGACACCCCTGCAGGGTGGCCTCCTCCTGGAGGTCCTGTCTCTGCCCCGCCCCCGCAAACCCGGACAGAAAACGCCGGGCTCTCGCGGCGGCAGGACTGGCCCACGCGGCAAGAGCCGTGGCAGCATGTCTTCCAAGCCTCGTCACAAGAGGCGCAAAAAGGGAGGCAAGCGCGGATGACCGTCAAACTTGGCAGCGCGTATGACAAGGAAGATGATGGCGACATCATACAGAAGGATCGCCCGACACCTCGACCGAAAGATGCTGCGACGCTGATCCTGGTCCGGCGCGACCAGGCCCAGCCGAGGCTGCTCATGGGAAAGCGCTCTGGCAGGCACACCTTCATGCCGGACAAGTATGTGTTTCCGGGCGGACGCGTCGACACGGCGGACGGACGAGTCCCGAGCCTTTCGGAATTTCGTCGCCCCGTCGAGAAGAAGCTGCTTCACAAGACCCGGCGCAAGCCCCGCGCCTTCGGTCTGACGGCGATCCGCGAAACCTTTGAAGAGACCGGGCTGATTGTCGGCCGCGCGAGCGCATTTCCCGGCAGGCCCGCGCGCGACTGGGCAAAATACGCATCGCTTGGCGCTGCGCCGTGCCTGAAAGGCCTGACTTTCATCGGCCGTGCCATTACGCCGCCTTACCGCCCGAAACGGTTTGACGCGAGATTCTTCATGGCCGAAGCCGAGGACGTCCTCATCGATGAGCGCCCGCCCGTTGACGGCGCGGAGCTGCACGACCTGCAATGGGTGACGCTGGATGATGCAATGGCACTCGACCTGCCTAATGTGACCCGGTTCATGATCGGCGAAATTGGCGAGCGGCTGAATCAGGGCGATGTCGACGCTGTGCGGCCTCCTTTCCTTCGCTGGACACCCAGCGGTCACTCGCGTGAGCGCATATAGAAACAGCCGGGTGTGTTGTGGCGCTTGACTTTAAGGGTCCTGGCCTCCATTAAGCGCCCTTCGAATTCCAAGAACACCCGCAAAGAGCAACCGTCATGGCCAAGCCGACCACAATCAAGATTCGCCTGAACTCGACCGCCGGGACTGGCTTTTTCTATGTCACGAAGAAGAACCCGCGCAACATCACAGAGAAGCTGGTGATGCGCAAATACGACCCGGTCGCAAAGAAGCATGTCGAATTCAAGGAAGGCAAGATCAAGTAAGATCGGCCTTCGATAGAGACTTCAAGAAGCCGGACGTTTCGCGTCCGGCTTTTTCTATGCCACGAACTACGCAAATCTACGGATGGAGCAAAACCCCGTCCGGCATGTTATTCTCTGTATATCCAAGGAGGATTTCATGGCTCTTGAATTCAACAAGGTTGTCGCCGTTATCGATGTGGATGACGATCTCGCCGGTCTGGTTCTCGATATTGCCTCGAAGATGACGTCAGCGTCCGGTGAACTGCACGCGATTGATTCCAATCCGTACATTACCACCTTTGAGTCCCCCTATGCGGCGGGGGCTATCGAAGCGGATGCCCAGGCACATGCGATGGACGAAGAGCGTCGGCTGGAAGCGATGAACGAACTTGCGGATACCCGGGCCATCAAGGCCACCGTTGCCATTCTGGACGGCAATCCATCGCAGGATGCAGCAAGCTACGCCAAAAAGCTTGGGGCGGACCTCATCGTGATCGGGTCTCACCAGAAGAAATGGTGGCAGAGATTGCTGGAAGGGTCTGAAAGCGCAGACATGATCCGGGAAGCGCCGTGCGCAGTTTTTGTCGTAACCACCGCTTACAAGAAGAAACTGGGTTAGACGGCTCTAGGCCGCGACGCTCTTTACCTGATTGCGTCCCGCCGACTTGGCAACATAAAGCGCCTTGTCGGCCCGCTTCAGCATGTCGGCAGCGGTATCGTCATCGCCAGTATAGGTGGCAACACCCGCACTCACCGTGATGTCGATTTCCTTGCCGGAAGCCGAATCGATCTCGAACGGCTCGGCAGCGATTGCCCGCCGGATGCGCTCGGCTGCTGTGCAGGCCAGGTCGCCCGACGTTTCCGGCATGATGACCAGGAACTCCTCGCCGCCCGGTCGGCAGACAATGTCCTTCGGACGCACATTGACCATGATACGATTTGCAAATTCCTGCAGCACACGGTCGCCGGCTTCGTGACCATACATGTCGTTCACTGCCTTGAAGTGATCGATATCTGCGGAGACCACCGACATGGGAGATCCCCCCTGCGCGGAGCGGCGTAGCCAGAGCGCCATCTGATTGTTCATGTAGCGACGGTTGTACAGTCCCGTAAGCTGATCGACGACTGACAGTTCCAGTCCCTTGTCGACACGCTGGCGCAAAATCTCGACATAGCGGGCGCGGCGGGTCTGCGTTGCCACACGGGCGATCAGCTCTTCGGGAATGACCGGCGTGCTGATGACATCAGTCGCGCCAAGGTCGAGAGCTTTCGCCACAATTTCCCGGTCGCGATCATGTGCCATCACGATGATGGAGACGCTGCGCGTCGATCCTGTCGTGCGAAAATGCGCGCACAAGCGCAGCGGATCATAGGCCTGGTCGCTGAGTGCAAGCAGGACGATATCAAGCGGGTCCGTCATCAGCGCGCTTCGACCTTCAGCCTCCTCCAGGGTGAGGACCGAATGTCCGGCCGCTTCAAGAGGGTAGCGGATCTCCCGGATCGTCCGCGGATTGGTGTCCACAACAAGGATGTTCGCGCCGCGCTCGAGCGCTTCATTTTCGTCTTCGCTGAGCGCACCGGACTTCACCCCGCTAGCTTCACGCTTGCGAAGCTCCAGCGCGACCGCATTGTAGCGGTTCAGGGCGCCGATGCGCGCCATCAGGGCGAAATCATCGACGGGCTTGGTCAGAAAATCGTCTGCGCCGGCTTCAAGCCCGCGAATGCGGTCACTCGCTTCACTGAGCGCAGTGAGCATTACAATCGGAATGTGGCTGGTCGCGGGATTGCCCTTGAGGCGACGGCAGACTTCATAGCCATCCATCCCAGGCATCATGACATCGAGCAGGATGATTTCAGGCTGCTCGGTTTCGGCGACTTGAAGGGCCTGCACGCCGTTTTCTGCCAGCAGCACGGTGTAATACTTGGCCTCAAGCTTTGCCTGCATCAGCCGGCGGTTCGCCAGGATGTCGTCTACGACCAGGATCCGTGCGCTCATGCTGCCTGCCTGCCGCCCGTCAGTTCTTCCACGGTTGAGAGAAAAGACCGCATCTGGATCGGTTTGGAGAGATAGCCTTCACAGCCTGCTTCGCGCACACGCTGTTCGTCCGAGCGCATGGCGAATGCCGTAACGGCCAGGACAGGAATGTCGCGGGTCGATTCGTCGTCCTTGATCCAACGCGTAATGTCCAGACCCGACACTTCCGGCAACTGGATGTCCATGATGATGAGGTCGGGGTGATTCTCACGTGCGAGTTCGACAGCCTTTGCGCCGTCCTTGCACTGAAGCGTATCGAATCCGTAGGCATCCAGAAGGTCGCAGAACAATCGCATGTTCAGCTCATTGTCTTCAACGACAAGCACGGTTTTCTTTGCGCCAGCGGCCATCAAGGCAAATCCAATTGATCAATCGTCTGATTCGAACCCGGTAAAGGTAGACTGCCAAGTCTTAATCTTTGTTTGCCCCATGCAATACAACTTGCTCCAAACACGAGAACATGAGATGAACAAACATGTATTTCCTCTGCCGGGATTGCTCGCATCTTGACGAGGGACATGCGCTTGCATGCCCTCGATGCAGCAGTAGCCGGCTTATTTTTCACCCCCAGCTGCCCACCCTCTCGGTTGCCCATATCGACTGCGATGCCTTTTTTGCAGCTATTGAGAAGCGCGACAATCCCGATCTGCGAGACAAGCCTGTCATTGTGGGCGGCGGCAAGCGCGGCGTCGTTGCGACATGCTGCTATATCGCACGGCTTGATGGTGTCCGTTCGGCCATGCCCATGTTCAAGGCCCTCAAGGCCTGTCCGAATGCTGTCGTCATCAAGCCGAACAGCCGGAAATATTCGGAAGCGTCGAGGCAGATACGAGCGAAGCTGGAAGACATGACCCCGCTGGTGCAAATGGTTTCGATCGACGAGGGCTATATTGACCTTTCGGGCACCATGCGCCTGCACGGGCGCGCTCCCGCTTCGCAGCTTGCCACGCTGGCGCGCGAGATCGAGCGCGATGTCGGCATCACGATTTCTATCGGCCTGTCCGGAAACCGCTTCCTAGCCAAGATGGCAAGCGAAATGGACAAGCCGCGCGGCTTTGCGGCGATCGATCCTGCTGAAGCCGCCAGTGTTCTCGGCCCGATGCCCGTCAGCGCCATCCACGGTGTAGGGCCGGCCTTTGCGTCCAAGCTCGCCCGCGACGGATTCCGGCTGATATCCGATGTTCAGTCTGTCGATCAGAAATCCATGATCGGGCGATATGGCGAGAGTGGGCAGCACCTCTGGCAGCGAGCGCACGGCATCGACCATCGCCCCGTTTCGGCGGACAGGGAACGCAAGTCGGTTTCTGCAGAACGCACATTCAATGAGGATATTTCCTCGCGCGATGTCCTGACCGACCGGCTCTGGTCGGTCTGTGAGGAAACCGCGAACCGCGCCAAGAAGCACGGTGTGGCTGGTTATGTCGTGACACTCAAACTGAAGACCAACACCTTCCGGTCCCTGACTCGGAGCGTGACACTGTTGGAAGCGACACAGCTCGCCGGGACCCTGTTCCGGATAACCCGCCCCCTTCTCGACAAGGAAACTCTGGGCGGTACGTCCTACAGGCTCATCGGCGTCGGCATTTCCGACCTTCATCCTGCCGGGGCCGACCAGATCGACCTGATCGATCCGGGAATTGCCAAGCGGGCCGCAGCCGAGCGCGCGGTCGACAAGGCCCGCGACAAATTCGGCGAGGCAGCCGTGCGGACAGGCCGCGCCATGCGGTTCGAACAGCAACGACGTAAATGAGTTTGCTGTCAGTGGCTTGCCGCCGGGTTTGACCTACGTCTATGAACTGCACTCGACAGTCACATTAGGAGCGTCCCGGCCATGAGCACACCAGAAGAGCGCCTTTCCGAGCTCGGAATCACCTTGCCGCCGGCCATGAAAGCAGTCGCCAATTACGTGCCTTTCGTAATTAGCGGAAACCAGTTGTTTGTTTCCGGTCAGGTCTCTGCCACGCCAGATGGCCGAATCACCGGCCGGCTCGGCGAAACGATGGACCTGCCAGCCGGTCAGCAGGCCGCGCGGTCTTGTGGCATCAACCTGATCGCTCAATGCAAGGCAGCCGTCGGTGAACTATCGAAAATCAAGCGAGTGGTGAAGCTGGGCGGCTTTGTGAACTGCCACCCGCTTTTCACCGACATCCCACAGGTCATCAACGGCTGCTCGGACCTGATGGTCGAAGTGTTTGGCGAGAATGGCCGCCATGCCCGTTCGGCGGTCGCGTGTCCAACGCTGCCGCTCGGCGTTGCTGTTGAGATTGACGGCGTCTTCGAAATCGCTTCCTGATGAGGCATGGCCTCAAGGTTCAACATTCTCGACTATTCATATGCGCATCGCGGCCTCTGGTCTAACGATACGCATCCCGAAAACAGCCTTGAAGCCATTCTGGCAGCAGCCGGTCGGGGATATGGCTGTGAGCTTGATGTTCGCCCCGCGGCCTGCGGGACGCCGATCGTCTTCCATGATCCGCTGCTCGACCGGATGACCAGCGAATCGGGACTGGTGTCTGCGAGGTCGGCGGGCGAGATCACGGCGCTGCCCCTGAAGGGCGGCGGCACGATGCCGACACTGGAGCAAGTGCTCGAACGGTGGCCGAGCCATGCCCCCATCCTGATAGAGCTGAAGATCGACGGTGAGACAGACGCGGAGGGGTTTGCAACAATCGTTGCGGATATGGTGGCGAGTTATAAGGGCCCTGCCGCGCTGATGAGCTTTTCGAGACGTGCCGTATCGGCCGTACCATCCTCGATCATGAAAGGCGCGCTCATTCTGCCATCCACCATGTCCGATGACATCACGCTGCCTGCGCTGATCAGCTCGTCGGCAGGCTTCAAGCCTGATTACATCGCTTGCCATGTGACAGACGCAAAGGATGCCGCCATCCTTGCGACAGATTACGGCCTGCCCGTTGCGACCTGGACTGTGACGAGCGCAGCCATGTCGTCGGAGCTCGGCAAACTGCCGGTGGCGCAAATCTTCGAAGGTTTCGACATGGCCTTTGCCCTGCAGGGCTAGCGATACTACCTTGGTTCACATGGACGAGACTCGCTTCCAGATCCGCTTGATCAACAATCTCAGTGAGGTGAACGCGCAAGACTGGAATGCCATCGCGAATCCGCAGGGCGTGAGTTACGATCCGTTTGTGAGCTGGGAATTCCTTGAAGCGCTTGAAGCGAGCGAAGCTGCCTCGCGAGCGACGGGATGGGCGCCGCATCACCTGCTCATCGAGTCAGCGGGAAGCGGACTGGTGGGCGCCATGCCGTTGTATCTCAAGAGCCATTCGCAGGGCGAATTCGTCTTTGATCATAGCTGGGCTGACGCCTATGAACGGGCTGGCGGGAGATATTATCCAAAGCTGCTCTCGGCGGTTCCGTTCACGCCAGTTTCAGGCAGGCGGAGGCTTGCCCGCCCCGGACCAGACCAGGCGATGATCGAAAGAACGCTGATCTCCGCCGCGGCGCAGATTGCCGACCAGAATGATATCTCCTCGCTGCACGTGAATTTCGTGACCCGTGAAGAGGCGGCCAATCTCGACCGCGCTGGTCTGCTCATCCGGACGGACCAGCAATTTCACTGGCACAATCATGGCTATGAGAGCTTTGACGATTTTCTGGCTGAGCTTTCATCGGCGAAACGCAAGAACCTTCGCAAGGAGCGCGCGAAAGCACAGGACGGGCTCGAATTCGTGCATGTGATGGGCGATGAGATCACAGAGGCGCATTGGGATGCCTTCTATGAGTTCTACATGGACACAGGCGCGCGCAAATGGGGATCGCCTTATCTTAATCGCGATACGTTTTCGCTGCTTGGGGAACGTCTCGCAGAGCAAATCCTGCTCATCTTCGCCACAGAAGACGGCGTGCCGATTGCCGGCGCGCTGAACATGATTGGCGGCGACCGCCTGCTCGGTCGATATTGGGGCACCACGTCACCGCGCCCGATGCTTCACTTTGAGACCTGCTATTATCAGGCAATTGATTTTGCGATTGAACACGGGTTGCAAACCGTCGAGGCGGGCGCTCAGGGCGGCCACAAGCTGGCACGCGGCTACGTGCCCGAAACCACCTATTCTGCGCACTGGATTGCGCATGAAGGGCTTTCGCAGGCTATCGAGGACTATCTCGACCGCGAGCGCGCCATGGTGGATCGCGAATCCGACTTTCTGCGCGGGCGAACGCCGTTTAGAAAAAACGAATAAAGGACCTCATCATGACCCTCCATGCCGCTTACGACCCAGACAATATCTTCGCAAAAATGCTGCGCGGTGAGGTGCCAGCCGTGAAGGTTTTCGAAGATGATGTTGCCCTCGCCTTCATGGACATTTTTCCCCAGGTCGAGGGCCACACACTCGTCATTCCGAAAGATGTGGAAGCGCGAAACCTGCTGGACATGCCTGCCGACAAGCTCGGCCCGTACATGCAGCGCGTCCAGACCGTAGCCCAGGCCGTGGAGAAAGCGCTGCAGCCGGATGGCGTGCGCGTCATGCAGTTCAATGGTGCCCCTGCGGGCCAGACCGTTTACCACCTCCACTTCCACATCCTGCCTATGGTTGACGGATCTGAAACGCGCCGCCACGCAAGCGGCGCGCCTGCAGACATGGATGAACTTAAGGCTCTGGCTACAAAGATCTCGGCGCACCTATAGCAGCGCCCCAACCGACTTTTAGCAGTAACTTAAACGACTTTTGGCAGTTTGAGGCACGATCATGTGACACAATCTCTTGTTGGGCCCGGGTATAAGATGGGCCCACAGGCAAAAAGTTGTTCTTCCCATGACCCAAGATGCACAGGCTATCTGCCGGCAGCTTCTGGACTGCGAATCGCGCAGCACTCAGGAGCTTCTACGGACAGCCCCCGACGGCCCGATTACATCTTTCACTCGCAACTGGCTGGTGCTGCTGGAAGACTTCCTGCACCTGCAAGAAAAGACCGGTCGACTCAGGGAGAGGCTGGATGACAAGGTGCTCTCATCCATGGTCGAAGCGCGCGCCAATGGGCTCGCGGCCAGCCTGAAACATCGCATCTACGATCTGGCGACCATCCAGAGCCAGGAGATGCTGGACGTCTGTTGCAAATGTCTCGTGCTGGACGCGCTTATCGAGCGGATTCCAGCAGGTGAAGCGATGTCAGACCTGCTGCGCGCCAGCATTCAGCGCGACATCCGCGACCTCGATCTCGTGCCTTCTGCGAGGACAACCCGCTGTGGGCAATAAGGCAGGTTACAGGCCGAGCTTCTGCCGCAGGATCTGGTTGACGGCCTGCGGATTGGCCTTGCCCCCGCTTTCCTTCATGACCTGACCGACGAACCAGCCCATCGCTTTAGGTTTTTCCTTTACGGATGCGGCCTGCTCTGGATTTTCGGCGATGATCTTGTCGACGATTGCCTCGATGGCACCGGTATCGGTGACCTGCTTCAGGCCATGCTTCTCGACAATCGCGCCCGGAGCACCTTCCCCGTCAATCATCCGGGCAAAGACATCTTTCGCAATCTTTCCGGAAATCGTGCCATCGGAAATCAGGTCGATGAGTTCGCCGAGTTCGACCGCCGAAACCGGGCTGTCTGCAAGTTCCAGGTCTTCGCGGTTGAGGTAGCCGAACAGTTCCTGGCTAACCCAGTTCGCAGCGAGCTTTGCATCGCGGCCATGCGCCACCGCTTCGAAGAATTCGGCGCGCTCTGCGTCGGCTGTCAGGACACCGGCATCATAGCGTGAGAGACCGTAATCCTTCTCGAAACGGGCGCGTTTCTCGTCTGGCAGTTCCGGCAGGCTGTCGCGAATATTTTCGATGAAGAGATCGGTGATTTCGAGAGGCAGCAGATCCGGGTCCGGGAAATAACGATAGTCGTGCGCATCTTCCTTGGACCGCATGGACCGCGTCTCGCCCTTGTTCGGATCGAAGAGGCGAGTCTCCTGATCAACCGTGCCGCCACTTTCAATGATCTCGATCTGGCGACGGGCTTCATATTCAATGGCCTGCTGGATGAACCGGAAGGAGTTCATGTTCTTGATCTCGCATCGCGTTCCAAGATGGCTGAAATCGCCGGTCTCGCGAAACTTTTCATAGGCGCCCCGACGACAGACCGAGACGTTTACGTCGGCGCGCAGATTCCCTTTCTCCATGTCGCCGTCGCACGTGCCGAGCGCAACCACGATGGATTTGAGCTTCTTCACATAGGCTGCCGCTTCGAGCGGCGTTCGCACATCCGGTTTCGAGACAATTTCCATCAGCGCGACGCCCGAGCGGTTGAGGTCCACATAAGTTGCGTCCGGCGCCATGTCGTGGATCGACTTGCCGGCGTCCTGTTCAAGATGCAGACGTTCTATGCGGACCGGGAAGCTGTATGCCGGGTCGCCATGAGCGGGCTCGACGTCAACTTCGATCTCGCCTTCTCCGACAATCGGGAATTCGAACTGGCTGATCTGATAGCCTTGCGGCAGGTCGGGATAGAAATAGTTCTTGCGATCGAAGCGTGACCATTTGTTGATCTTCGCCTTCAAGCCAAGGCCCGTGCGGACAGCCTGTTCGACACATTTCCTATTGATGACAGGCAGCATGCCAGGCATGGCCGCATCGACCAGCGACACATTGCAGTTCGGGTCTGCACCAAAAGCGGTTGATGCGCCGGAAAATAGCTTTGCTTCCGACGATACCTGTGCGTGGACTTCAAGGCCCATCACGAGTTCCCAGTCGCCGGTTTCACCAGTCAGCGTATATGTCGGACGTTCGGTCATTTTTCATTTCCGCATTGAAATCTGTTGGCGGGTTTTAAGCATAGGGCCAAGCAGCTTGCCATAGGCCCTGCGGCTCAGTTTCAGCTATTTCCGGAAGCCTGCTCCTGCTTCTGGCGGGCCGCATCGACGCGTGCTTTGCGGGCGGCCATCCGGTCATCGATATTCTTGCTTAGCCGACTTGGCGTATCGACGCGGTCCTGTCGCTGGCTGCGCCGGTATTGCAGGCGCTCTACGAAGAGCGCCCCGCGAAGGGAGAGGTAAAGAGCTGTGACGACAGCCGCCAGCCAGTACATGCGCGTGCGCGGATGGAAGGGGTCCACACCCTGCTGCCATGCCATAAGGACGATCATGAACAACATGATCGCAAAAGCACTGGCGGCATAGATGAAGGTTCGCGTCTTTCGGCTCATTGGCGGAGCTTACCACCACTTGTCCGGTTTAGCGACGAAGCCAGCTGCCTGTTCCAGCGCGCCGCCAACGCGGAAGCAGGCCTCTTCGTCGAGCGCCTTGCCGATCACCTGAAGGCCGAGCGGAAGCCCCTGACCGTCCAGCGCCGCTGGAACGGAGATGCCCGGCAGGCCAGCCAGGTTTGCCGTCACGGTGAAGATGTCGTTGAGGTACATCTGCACAGGGTCGCCCGCCTTCTCACCATAGGCAAAGGCCGCCGAGGGGCATGTCGGCGTAAGAAGCGCGTCGCAGCTTTCGAATGCATTCTGAAAATCGTTCAAAATCTTGGTGCGGACTTTCTGTGCCCGGAGATAATAGGCGTCGTAATAGCCAGATGAGAGCACATAGGTTCCAATCATCAGGCGGCGCTGGACTTCCTGTCCGAAGCCGGCGCTGCGTGTGCCCTCATAGGTGTTCACGAGATTATCGCCCGAGACCCGTGCGCCATACCGCATGCCGTCATAGCGCGCCAGGTTCGATGACGCTTCGGCCGGGGCGACGATGTAGTAGGCCGGCAACGCGTACTTCGTATGCGGCAGCGACACATCGACGATCTCGGCACCCTGCGCTTTCAGCCATTCCACACCTTGGCTCCACAGGGCCTCGATCTCGTCCGGCATGCCGTCGACCCGGTACTCCTTCGGAATGCCGATTCTCATTCCTTCAACACCGCGATGGACCGCGTCGCGCCAGTTTGGCACCGGCTCAGGCAAGGATGTCGAATCCTTTTCGTCATGACCGCACATGGCTTCCAGCAGTATGGCGCTGTCTTCCACCGTCTTGGCAATCGGTCCGGCCTGGTCGAGCGAAGAGGCAAAGGCCACCATGCCGTAGCGGCTCGCACGCCCATAGGTCGGCTTGATGCCGACCGTACCGGTAAACGCTGCTGGCTGGCGAATGGAGCCGCCAGTGTCAGAGGCCGTTGCCCCGAGACAGAGATCAGAAGCCACCGCAGCCGCAGAACCGCCCGACGATCCACCGGGGGTCAGCGTCTGGTTGGAGCCGGACCTGCGCCATGGGTTTGCTGGCGGCCCGAAGCGCGATGTCTCGTTCGACGAGCCCATGGCGAACTCGTCCATGTTGAGCTTGCCCAGCATGACGGCACCGCGATCCCACAACTGTTGCGTGACGGTGGATTCGTAGGTGGGCGTAAACTCGCCCAGAATGTTGGAACAGGCCGTCGTGCGCACACCCTTGGTGCAATAAAGGTCTTTCACACCCAGCGGCGCGCCTTCCAGCGCTCCGGCAGCTCCAGAAGCGATGCGCTTGTCCGAAGCAGCGGCCATTTCAAGCGCCTTTTCGGGCGTCTTGACGACATAGGCGTTCAGCGTGTCGTTCGACGCTTCGATGGCGTCTATGAAAGCCTGCGTCAGCTCTACGGATGAAAAGGACCTGGATCTGAGGCCATCGAGTGCGCCCGCAAGCGAAAGTTTTGTAAGGTCGGTCATGGAAGTCTGGTATGTCCGGAAGCGAATTTCGGCTCTGGTATGCTGGCCTTGGCCGAAAGTTCAAGCCCCGAAGGATGATCCTGCTGAATTGCAACAGCTTGACCGGATGACCAGTTGTTCATCAGGAGTACAGAAATAGACGTCTAATACCGGCCTCAAACAGGGAGCTCACCATGAAACAGCTGAATGGAATGACGATTGCCGCGATCACCGTGCTGATGGGATTGGCGGGATGTTCGACCACCTCCGAAACGGGTGAGCAGGACAAAGCCTGGCGCACGGATGCGCGGCTCGGCGAACAGGTCGACAGGATCTGTTTCCGCTCTTCCATCGACAACTTCCGGGCGCCAACACGTAACACCGTTATCGTGGAAAAGGGCGTGAATGATGAATACCTCATCGAGACCATGGGCCGGTGTCACGACCTCAGCCACGCGCAATCGCTGAGCTTTGACACGTTCCCGGGTGCTGGCTGTGTGTCGCGCGGCGACTCGATTTACGCCTTTGACAGCGTCTTCGGTCCGGACCGCACCGACATTCCGTCCGTGCGCTGCCCTATCGCCGCGATCTATGAGTGGGATGAAGACGCAGCCGAGGCAGCTTCCGAAGTCGAAACCGAAGAATAGCTACTCGACCGATTTCGGGACGACGAAGAAGCCGTCATCGCTCTTTGGAGCGTTGGCTAGCACCTGGTCCTGGATGTTACCGTCAGTCACGACGTCATCGCGCATTGGAAGCGTCGCGTCGACCACGGACGTCATGGGCTCCACGCCGTCCACGTCGACTTCATTGAGTTGCTCAATCCACCCCATGATGGACGTCAGCTCATTGGCTAATGGCTCGAGACGGTCCTCGCTCACGGCAATCCGCGACAGGCGGGCGACCTTGCGAACATCATCCTTGCTAACGCTCATGGGCTTTCTCCAATCGACACAAGGCTCCGTTACGCGCTAGGCAGGGCAAATTCAAGAGAAGAGCCCACACTCCGTCATGGCTGTAACTGACCTTTTCGACCTGCCGGCCTTCGGTGTCCTGATCGGGATCGATCCGGGATCGAAGACGCTCGGCATTGCCGCCTGTGACGGGGCACGCCTGATCGCATCGCCGGTCGAGACGATTCAGAAAGGCCGCAAGCTGAGGCCCTCGCTCGATCGGCTCATGGCAATCGTAGACGAGCGGCGCGCGGTCGGCATCGTCATGGGACTGCCCCTGAACATGGACGGATCTGAAGGACCGCGTGTTCAGTCTGCCCGCGCACTGGCCCGCAATATTCTCGAACGCCGTGACATCCCGATTGCCTTCCAGGACGAACGGCTGACCAGTTCCGAAGCCGAACGCGCCATGATCACGGCAGACCTTTCGCGCGCCCGACGCGCAGAACTGATCGACGCATCTGCTGCCGCCATCATCCTGCAGACAGCCATCGACAGGCTGGCCAACGCGTCATGAACGCCTTCATCAGCGCGCTCATACCAGTGATGGCCATCGTTGCGCTCGGCCGTTTTCTCGGTTGGCGGAAAGTGCTTCCTGACGATGGCTGGCGCGCGATTGAGCGGCTCGCCTACATCGTCCTCTTCCCTGCACTTATCATCCGCGCGCTCGCCAATGCGCCTTTTGAGACAGCGCCATGGAAGCTGGCCCTGATCCTGATTGTCGCCCAATGCCTGCTTGGTGCTTTCGGCCTGCTCGCGCGGGCCTGGCCGAAGATCACCGGGCCGGCTGTGGGATCAATCATCCAGTCCAATGTCCGCTGGAATACCTTTGTCGGTCTTTCCATCGGCGGCAGCATTTTCGGCACTGAAGGCCTCGCACTGGTTGCCATTGCAGCCGCCGCCATGATCCCGACCGCCAACATATTGAGCGTCGCCGCCCTCACCTCCCATGCCGAGCGCACCGACCTGCCGAAGCGCAATCCGGCGGTCGAGCTTGCCCGCAATCCGCTCATCATCGCCTGCGTCATCGGGATCGCACTCGCCGCAACGGGCGTCGAACTGCCTGCGCTTGTCGACGAGACGATTGACCTTCTTGGCGCCGGTACAATCGCGCTTGGTCTTCTGGCAGCGGGTGCCGGCATGGATATCGCGGCGCTCGGCCGGGCCGGTACGCGGACGCTTGTCTGGTCGCTCGTGCGCCTGCTCGGGCTGCCCGCGCTGACGATTGCAGGCGCGCTAATGCTCGGTCTGACAGGCACGCCGTTCGCCATCGCCGTCATCTGCGCATCTGTCCCGACCGCAACGAGCTCCTATATCCTCGCGCGGCAGCTCGGCGGGGATGCACCGCTCGCGGCAAACCTGATCGCCATGCAGACCGTACTCTCTATTGTGACCATGCCGACAATCTGGTTTGCCTGTCTTGCAGCGGGGCTTTTCTGAGACGCTGGCTGCTGCCCCTTGCCCTTCGCAGGAATCGCGCATAAACCGCCAAAAATCGAAAGGCAGCGCATGGCCATTCCGGGCTACAGCTACGAATTTGAGCACCGCCACCTGTTGAGCATTGAGGATCTTTCCCGGCTCGACATCGAACACATTCTCGATCTTTCCGAAGAGTTTGCGGAGGCGACCCGAGCCGGTCATCGGCCTGAGCCGCACCTGAAGAACATGACGGTGATCAATCTCTTCTTCGAGAATTCGACGCGGACCATGTCCAGCTTCGAAATTGCCGCAAAGCGTCTCGGTGCCGATGTTGTCTCCATGCCCGTCGCCGCTTCCAGCGTGAAAAAGGGCGAGACGTTGATCGACACCGCCATGACCCTGAACGCCATGGCGCCCGACGCAATCGTTATCCGGCATTCGGCCTCCGGCGGGGTGAAACTGCTTTCCCGAAAGGTGGATTGCGCAGTCATCAACGCCGGTGACGGCACGCATCAGCACCCGACCCAGGGCCTGCTCGACACGCTCACCATCCGCCGCGCCAAGGGACGCATCGAAGGCCTGAAGGTCACGATCTGCGGCGACATCCTTCACTCGCGTGTGGCCCGTTCAACAACGATGGCGCTGCACCTGCTCGGTGCGGAGGTCACGCTGTGCGGTCCGGCAACGCTGATGCCATCGGGCACGGATACCTGGGGCGCCATCCGCGCGATCAGTGACTTTGACGAAGCCATTGAAGGGGCAGATGTCGTCATGATGCTCCGCTTGCAGCTCGAGCGGATGAACGGCGCATACCTGCCCAGCCAGCGAGAATATTTCCGCAATTTTGGCCTGACGGCCGAACGCCTCGAACACGCCGCGCCCGATGCAACCGTGATGCACCCCGGCCCGATGAATCGCGGCGTCGAGATCGAGAGCGCAATTGCCGATGGTGAACGGTCTGTGATCACCGAGCAGGTGGAAATGGGGGTAGCGGTTCGCGAAGCCGTCCTGAAGCTTCTCTCGGGGAGACGCCGATGAAGACGCTGATCAAGAATGCGCGTTTGGCCTGTCCGGCTTCCGGGCTGGATGAAAGCGGCTCGCTGCTTCTGGAAGACGGAATCATCGCGGCGATTGGTGACGTGAGTGAACAGGCCGATGAGACTGTTGATGCCGGTGGTCTCATTGCAGCGCCGGGCCTGATCGACCTTCGCGTCAAGACGGGAGAGCCAGGGGCAGAGCAGAAAGAGACACTTGCGACCGCCTCCCGCGCGGCGGTGGCTGGCGGCGTCACCAGCATGGTCGTGATGCCGGACACTGATCCTGTCATTGATGATGTGGCCCTCGTCCAGTTTATCGCCAATCGCGGGCGGGAAACCGCAAAGACCCGAATCTACCCGGCAGGAGCGCTCACCAAGGGCCTTAAGGGTGAGGCCATGGCGGAGATCGCGATGATGTCCGGCTCGGGCGCAGTGTTTTTCACGAATGGCGACCTGCCCGTCGAGAACGCTTCCGTCCTTCGCCGGACCATGGGCTATGCAGCGAGCTGCAAGGCGATTGTGTCCAGCCGTCCGAATGAGCACTCCCTCGGGGTCAACGGCGTCATGAATGCCGGTGCACAGGCTGCGCGGATGGGGCTTTCCGGGCTGCCCCGCGAAGCCGAATGGATCGGACTGGGCCGCGACCTGCTTCTCGCCGAAGCGACGGGCTGCACGCTGCTGGTTGATCAGGTTTCGACGGGCCGAAGCATGGAGATGATCCGCGAGGCGCGCCGACGCGGCGTGCGTCTCCACGTTAGCGTGGCCGCGCATCATCTCTTTTTCAATGAACTCGATGTCGGCGACTATCTCACCTATTGCAAGGTCAACCCGCCATTTCGCCGCGAAGAGGACCGCCAAGCCCTCATCGACGCACTGGTCGCAGGCGAGATCGATGCGGTGGTGTCCGCCCACGACCCCCAACCCCCAGAAGAAAAGCGGCTGCCATTTGGCGAGGCCGCGTTTGGTGCTGCTGGTCTGGAAACGGCACTTTCGGCGCTACTGGCCCTTGTGCAGGATGAGCGGATTGGCCTTCTCGATGCGCTGCGCCCCGTAACGGCGAGCCCGGCCGACATTATTGGCGTGCCACAGGGACGTCTCGCCGTGGGAGCCCCTGCCGACATTATTCTGTTTGACCCGAACAAGCCCTGGCTCTGCGAGCGTGAAGACCTGCGGTCGCGCTCGCTGAACTCGCCTTTTGACGGCCGTCGAATGGTCGGCCGCGTCAACCGGACAATCATTGCCGGCGAAACGGTGTTCGAACGCTAGTCGAAGAGGCCGAAAATTGCATCGAGCCGTGATCGCATCCAGGATTCTTCGACGGTGCCGCCCCTGGAAAGCACTTCAATTTCCACACCCCGGCAGAAACTGACGGCGATGCCTGCGATATAGTCCGGGCTTGTCGCGCCCGCTTTGCGCAACCCGTCGGCAACAGCCTCCTGCAACAAGCCCGACCAGCGGCTCACCGGATCCTGCAGGGCTTCATTGTGGCGCGCGTAGAGGATCATCGCATATTCAATGCGGGCCAATTCGGAATCCCCGGCATCCAGGGCCGTCATGCGAGTCAGGAATGTCGTGACATCCCGGACGGTTCTCAGCGGCCTCGCATTCAGCGCGTCGATCAGCGCCTTTTCATAGTCTGAAACGTACAGCGCGAATGCCCGCTCCACGAGGATGTCGAGCGAACTGAAATGATAGGTCGCCGTACCCGGAGAAAGCCCTGCTTCCTCCGCAATCATTCGGTGTGTCAGCAAATCGGGACCGTTTTCGCCGATCAGGGTGATGGCTGCCCTGAGTATTCTTTCACTGGCGTCGATTGTCGTCTCCTGTCCCCCGAAGCGAGCGTCCACACTAGATCAAGTTCCGCTAGGGCGTCGAGCCCCTGAACGGCGTGGCTTGTATCCTTCTACCTTGACGCTCGCGGCTGTTGACGAAACAAGCTAGGCAACAAGGCAGGCTTCGGCCTGCGCCAGGATGATGCGATGACTTACCTTCCTTATATTGTTGCAGCAGTCGGCGGATACCTGCTGGGGTCGATCCCATTCGGACTGATCCTGACGCGGGCCGCCGGGCTCGGGGATATCCGCCAGATTGGGTCTGGTAATATCGGCGCGACCAATGTGCTTCGGACCGGCCGGAAGGACCTCGCATTTGCGACCCTGATCCTCGACAGCTTCAAGGCGGGGCTTGCTGTATTGTTCTTCACCTTCGCGTTCGCGAGCCGCAATGTCGGACTCATTGCTGGTGCCGCTGCCTTTCTCGGACACTGTTATCCGGTCTGGCTGGGCTTCAAGGGGGGCAAGGGTGTTGCCACCTATGCCGGCCTGCTGACATTTGCCTCCCTGAAAGGGCTGATGGTTGGCGGTCCTGTCTGGCTCGGCATGTTTCTCCTGTTCAGGATCTCGTCTCTTGCCGCGCTCACAGCCGCCGCGATTGTCCCGATTGGCGCCTATCTGCTGGGTGAAACCCATTTTGCCGTCGGTGTCCTGGCCGCCCTCAGCCTTCTCGTCTTCTGGACCCACAGGGCAAACCTTCAACGCCTGCTGAAGGGAACCGAGCCGAAATTTGGCGAGAAGAAAAAGCCGGCAGAGACGGAATGACGAACCGTCTGGGGGAACATGAGCGACTTGAATGGCTCGCTCTGGCGCGCACACCAAATATCGGCCCGGTCAGCTTCTTTCAGCTCATCGAAAAATTTGGCTCTCCAGCAGAAGCATCGAAAGCGATCCCGCGACTAAAGCCTGACCTTGCAGCCGCCCGTCAGGAAATCGAACAAACCCGGCAAGCCGGCGGCGTGCTTCTGTGTGCGGGTGAGGTAGACTTTCCGAAAGCCCTTTCGCCCCTTTCCCCGCCCCCGCCTGTACTTTCAGTGGTTGGGAATGTCGACCTATTCACCCGTCCGACCATAGCAATCGTCGGCGCGCGCAATGCGTCGGCTGCCGGCCGCAAGCTGGCGCGCCTGATTGCAGCAGGCCTCGGCGAAGCCGGTTTCGTGACCGTGTCAGGCCTGGCTCGCGGCATAGATGGTGAAGCACATGCTGCCAGCCTGGATAGCGGAACAATCGCCGTTTTGGCGGGGGGTGTGGATCAGTTGTACCCGCCGCAACACCAGGAGCTTTATCAGGCGATCTCACGCCAGGGACTCATTGTGTCAGAGCGGCGTTTCGGCCACCGCGCGACGGCCAGGGATTTTCCGCGTCGCAACCGCATCATTACGGGACTGGCACTCGGCACTGTCATCGTCGAAGCAGCGGAACGCTCTGGTTCGCTCATATCCGCGCGCATGGCGGGCGAACAGGGGCGCGAAGTCATGGCGGTTCCCGGCTCGCCTCTCGATGCCAGGACAGCTGGCACCAACCGCCTGCTCAGAAACGGTGCAACGCTGGTGCGGCACGCCGATGACGTCATTGAGGCTGTCAGCGCGCAGATCGACCGCCAATGGGATCTGCTCAATCACAGCGCCCCTTCGCGCATCGACGAACCTGAAACAGACATTTCCGACGAGCTGGCTGCACGCGTTTACGAGGCGCTCTCGCCTACTCCTCTCTCCATCGACGATATCGCACAGGCGAGCGCCTGTTCGGCGCGCCAATGTGCGTCGGCCCTGATGGAACTGGAGCTGGACGGCCGCGCCATCACGCATGCCGGGGGGTTCGCATCCCGGGCCTGAAGCCGCGTCGGCTTTGTCCGGGCTGCAACACCACGCGTGAATAACCCGCAAGGGTGGCATGTAAATCTGGACGGGCCTGACAAGGCCGCTTATGCGGGAATCACCGGGTATTTGGTAAGTTTAGGAGGCCTCATGGCCGTTTGGAAAACCGCATTTGCTGCGATCGCACTGGGAGCGGTCGCTCCGCTCGCGCTCGCGCAGGCCGCCCCGAACGAGGCTGCGGAATCCAGAAAAGTCACGCTGCAGGCTGACAATGTCTATGTCCTCGAAAACGAGAACACGGTCGTCGCCGAAGGCAATGTTTCTGCAGAATATCAGGGCCGCGTGCTGACCGCTGACCGGCTGACCTACAACCGCTCTACAGCCCGCGTCCGCGCGCAGGGCAATGTGGTCATTCTCGAACCTGACGGCACGCAACGCTTCGCCGATGAGGTGGAGACCGATGCTGACCTTGCAAACGGGTATGCGGTCGAGTTCGCCATGCGCTCACCGGATGGAGCAACCGCTTCTGCCAATTCCGCCCGCCGTGAAAATGAGACGCTGAATACGCTGGATCGAGCGATCTTCACCGCATGCGAGCTCTGCGAAGGGGATACCACGCCGACATGGGCGATCCGGGCGCGCGAAGCCGTGCTCGACGAAGAAGACGGCATGTACACCTACAAGGACGCCGTCCTCGAAATCGCAGGCATTCCGGTCATCTACCTGCCCTATTTTGCGCACCCTGACCCCAAGGCGGAACGCCGGTCCGGCTTTCTCATCCCGACGCTGGGAAGTTCGTCCAAGACCGGGTTCAATTATCAGCAACCCTATCTCTGGGCCATTTCCCCCTATCAGGATCTGACTATCTCTCCGGCCGTGTATTCGAAGGTAAATCCGCTGCTGGAACTGGACTACCGAAAGCGGTTCTGGTCGGGCAATCTGAACATCAGTGCAACCGTCACGAATGAGAAGGAATTCGATTCCGATGGTGAGAAGTTCGGTGAACAGGAGTGGCGTGGGCACATTTTCGCCGATGGCCAGTTCAGTATCAATGAGAACTGGCTCTGGGGCTTCGGCGTCGAAGAAACGACGGACGACCTCTATATCGAGCGCTACGATATTCGCGGAGAGAATGACAAACGCGGCCTGTACACAAACCAGCCGAGAACGCTGCTCTCACAGCTCTATGCGGTGGGACAGTCATCCAACTGGTATGCAGACGCCTCCGTTCTGACCTTCGACAATTTGCGGCTGACCGATCAGAGGGAAGCGGCCATTGCTGACGTCCTGCCCCTCGGTTATGCGCAGTATGACCTCGACCTTGGCGCTTTTGGTTATGCTGGCCTCAATGCCTCAACTGCCTTTCTTTCGCGCCAGACCGGCCCGGACAGCCACCGTCTCACGGTTGGCGCAGACTGGTCGGTCCAGAAGATCCTGCCAGGCGGCATTGTCGCCCAGCCATTCGCAGAGGCCCGGTTTGACCGGTATGAGTTGAACGATTTTCCGAATACCGGAGATGGCGACACGGTGGACCGGGGTGTGGGCGCGGTCGGCACCGAGCTCTCCCTTCCCTTCTATAGGCCTGGAAAGAGCGTGGACATCATCGTGGAACCCATCGTGATGGCTGCGGTCGGAACAAAGGGGCCAAACGATGCCGAGATACCGATTGAAGATGGCCTGTTCTACGAACTCGACACATCTTCGCTGTTCGACGCCAATGGTCAGGCAGGCTACGACCTCTACGAGGGCGACGGCAAGATCGGCGCCGGCATATCGACCGTCGCACGCTGGAAGTCCGGGGTGCAGCTGTCGGCCCTTGCCGGACGTCGCTGGCGAGACCGCGATGATCCCGCATTCGACGTTCCAAGCAATCTTGATGGCACGGCCAGTGACTGGCTCGGCGCAGTGTCCCTGGACTGGGGGCGTCCGTTCACCTTCAAGGCAAAGGTCCGTCTCGACGACGACAGCCTGGAGCTGAACCGCCTTGATACGAGCGTTGACTTGCGGTTCGACCGATTTCTCGCTTCGGCAATCTACTATCAGATTGACGAGGAAATTACGCAGGCCGGCATTCGTCAGGAAGGCGTGATCCTGCAATCCGAAGTCTCGGTTACAGACAACTACTTCGTCACCTACGGTCTGCAGCGCGATATTGAAAGCAATCGCGACATTCGTCATTCCATTGGCGTTGGATATCAGGATGACTGTTCCCGGTTCGAACTGGTATTTGAACGCTCCGAGCAGGTGGACCGCCAACTCGGACCATCCGACTCGATCATGTTCCGCTTTGGTCTGAAGACACTCGGCGACTTTGGTTCGAACAGCTTCGACTAATTCAGTGCAGGTTCATTTGCACGCAGCCATATACGCTTTGGCAACTGGCATCTTCGGATTGCTTCACATGTTTCTGACGGTATGGTCTGCCATAATTTAAGCGACATCGGCTGGCATGGCGGTCGTGGAGGTAAGTATGATGAAATTCGGCATCGCCGCACTCGCTCTCGCATTTTCGGCGCCTGCGCTAACACCCGCTCCCGCCGCGCAGGAAGCCCAGACGATCGAAGGCATCGTCGCAATCGTCAATGACGAACCGATCTCCTACAGCGACGTGCGCGAACGTGCTGCGCTGCTCCTTCTGACGCTCGGCGTGCAAAGCCCGAATCAGCAGCAGGTGCAACAGATCACCGCTCAGGCACTGGATGAGCTGATCGACGAGAAACTGCAGCTGCAGGAAGCGAATGAGTATGAAGTGGAAGTCTCCGATCAGGACATCGCGTCTGCCGTCTCTGATATGGCCCGACAGTCCGGCATGGACCGGGACGGACTGATCAATGTACTCCTCGCAGCCGGCGTAAACCCCTCCAGCCTGCAGGAACAGATGCGCTCGGAAATCGCGTGGCGCCGGATCATGGGAGGGCTGTATGGCTCCAGAATCCGGATTTCCGAAAACCAGATCGATGAACAGCTAGCACAATTGAAGGCCGCCTCGCAAAAGACCCAGTACCGGATTGGCGAGATCTTTCTCTATGCGCCGGGAGACGCGGAAAAGGAGCAGGCGACCGCAGGCGCCAATACCATCCTTGAGCAACTTCGGGCGGGCGCCCCATTCGAACTTGCAGCTCAGCGATTTTCATCCGCTCCGACAGCCGCGGCCGGCGGCGACATGGGCTGGGTTTCCATTGAGGACCTGGATCCTGCCGTGGCCGAGGCTGTGCAGGCCATGCCGCAGGAAGGCCTTTCCGACCCAATCCGGGTGGACGACGGAATTTACATTATTGCTTTCCAGGGCAAGCGCGAGCCCACCGAAACCGTTGCCCTGGTCGATCTCGTTCGTCTCGCTGTGCAGGATGGCGACGAGGACAAGCTCAGGACCGCAGTGGCAGCAGCAGGCAGCTGTGACGGCGCAGAAGACCTCGCGGAAAACGATCCGAATCTCAGCGCTTCGCGCCTAGACGATTTCCGCCTTGCCGATCTTGGCCCGGAAGGCCGCGCCCTTGTTGAGTCCACCAACGTTGGTGAAGCGACCGACATCTTCGCGATGTCCGGCACACTTGCCGTCATGTTTGTCTGCGATTTCGACGAAACCGGCAGCACGCTGCCATCCCGCGAGGAAATTGAGGATCGTTTGTTCTCACGCCAGCTGTCGATGATTTCCCAACGGTCTCTTCGCAATTTGCGGCGCGAAGCGACAATTATCCAGCGCGGCAGCTAGTCAGGCAGAGCCTTGAACGCTGCAGCGCTTCCCAAGTAAGCAGCTGCGATGACCGATAGTGCCCTCCCCCCTCTCGCCATCAGCATGGGCGATCCTGCTGGCTGCGGACCTCAGATTACGGGCGAAGCCTGGAAGGCGCTGCACCAGTCTCCCGGTCACGCCTTCTATGTGATTGGTGATGCATCGCTTTATGATGTTCCCGTCGACATGATCAGCCAGCCCGCGGATGCGGCAAGTGTGTTCAGCTCGGCCCTTCCCGTCATGCCGCTCGACAGCCAGCTGCAAGGTGTCGTGCGCGGGACGCCCGACTCATCCATGGCATCCGGCATACTTGAAAGTATAGAACGGGCAACGCTTCACGCGCTATCCGGCGACGCTGCAGGCGTGATTACAAATCCCATTTCGAAGGCCGTTCTGTACTCCGCAGGGTTCAACCATCCCGGTCATACCGAGTTCCTGTCGGCCATCTGCGAACGGGAGAAAGGCGGGGTCTTCCCACCCGTCATGATGCTCGTTGGCGGAGGCCTGAGGGTCGCGCTGGCGACCATTCATGTTCCCCTGCTCGATGTGCCGCAGCATCTGACGCCTTCGCACCTGCGGCAGGTGACGCAGATAACGTGCGAGGCACTGAAACAGGATTTCGGCCTGAACGCCCCACGCATTGCGCTGACGGGTCTCAACCCTCATGCCGGCGAGAATGGCACGATCGGCACCGAGGAACGCGACATCATAAACCCGCTGGCGCGTACGCTGCGATCGGAAGGTATGGATGTCACAGATGCCCGCTCTGCTGATACGGTCTTTGCGGAAATGCTGGATGGTCGCTTCGATGCAGTGATCGCCATGACACATGACCAGGGGCTTATCCCGGTCAAAACGCTCGATTTCTGGGGCGGTGTAAACACGACGCTCGGCCTGCCCATCATTCGCACCAGCCCCGATCATGGTACGGCCTATGATGCGGCCCGCGACGGAACAGCAAAGCCCGATAGCCTGATCGCGGCGATCAGGCTCGCGTCTGAAATGGCCGCCAACAGGCTACAGAATGTCTGATCAGGACCCCGGCCTCACCGAAGGCCGCGCCCGCAAGGCGCTCGGCCAGCACTTCCTGTTCGATCCGGACATTTTGCGCCGTACGGCGCTTGCCGCAGGGCCTGTCGAAGGGCGGACCGTCATCGAAGTCGGCCCCGGCCCGGGCGGCCTCACGCGCGCCTTGCTGAAGGAAGGCGTGGGCAAGCTGATCGCCGTCGAAGCTGATGAGCGGTTTGCCTCCGCCCTTACCGACTGGCCTGAGGCGGCAACCGGCCAGCTCTCGGTCCACCAGGGCGATGCGCGCAAGGTGCACTGGGAGAAGCTGATTGGCGAAGCAGGCGGCGAGACGCCCGCCATGATTATCGCGAACCTTCCCTACAATGTCGGCACGCCGCTTCTGGTCGACTGGCTGAAGACTGGCCCATGGCGCGGCGAGATGGCGCTGATGTTTCAGAAGGAAGTCGCCGAGCGCATCGTCGCCGGGCCAGGCACGTCGCATTACGGCCGGCTCGCCGTGCTCGCTCATGCCGTCTGCAACGCGCACATCGCCTTCACCCTGCCCCCAGGCGCCTTCCGCCCGCCGCCCAAGGTCGACAGCGCTGTGGCCGTGCTGACACCACTCCCGGCAGAGAAGCGCTTTGAAGACGTCGAAACGCTAGAAAAGGTTTCAACCGCCGCCTTCGGCCAACGCCGCAAGATGCTCCGCGCAAGCCTCAAATCGCTGGCAAAGTCACGGGGCGTGGATGCGACTGAATGGCTGGAAAGCTGCGATATTGACCCTACAGCCCGGGCGGAAACCCTGACGCAGGAAGAGTTCCGCGCTTTGGCGCGCAGACTGACGACGCTCTACGCCTCCCCCATCAGCTCTCGGACGTGATCCTCGAGGCTGAGCTGGCGCAGACGCTTGAGGCGCTCGACCAGCAGGATGCGCTTCAGGCGCTGATAGGCAACTTCAAGGTCGTCATTGACGATAGCATAATCATAACGCCGCCAGTGGCGCATCTCCGCCTTCGCGTCGCGCATGCGGCGTTCGACGATCTCATCCGTAGAGCCAGGACGCGCTGCAAGACGTGCTTTGAGCGCGTCGATACTGGGCGGCAACACGAAGACGGAAACAACATCGCGCGGCATCTGGTCGTGCAATGCATCGGCGCCCTGCCAGTCGACATCGAACAGGACGTCATGACCGGTCTCGAGCAGGCGTTCGGTGTCCGCGCGCGGCGTGCCATAAAGGTTGTCGAAGACCAGCGCCCATTCGAGGAATTCGCGCCGCGCGATCATCTCACGGAAATCCTCGCGCGACTTGAAGTGATAGTCGATGCCGTTCTTCTCGCCTGGTCGCGGCTCACGCGTCGTGGCGGAGACGGACAGTTTGATATCGGAAAACTCTTCCATCAGCTTGCGAGCTAGCGTCGTCTTGCCTGCACCGGAGGGCGAGGAGATAACCAGCATCAGGCCGCGTCGCTGGCCCTGGTCTTTCGGATGTCCGCTATTCGACATTCGCTGCCTGCTCCTTGAACTGGTCCACCAGTCCTTTGAGCGCGAGTCCCGCATTCGTCAAATCGAGACTGACCGATTTTGAGCAGAGCGTATTGGCTTCGCGATTGAATTCCTGGGCCAGAAAATCGAGCTTTCGCCCGATTGCACCGCCGCCCGACAGCAGGGTGCGGCCGGTATTGATGTGTGCGGCAAGACGGTCGAGTTCTTCACGGACATCGGCCTTGGCCGCCGCCAGCGCAATTTCTGCGGCCATGCGATCACTATCGACTTGCTTGTCGGCTTCGAGTTCAGCGATCTGCTTTTCGAGCCGGGCCTTGAGAAGCTTTGGCTGGTCACCGGCAAGCGCCACGGCCTGAACGCGTTGCGCCTCCATTTCATCAAGGTAGTTGCCGATGACGTGGGCCATCGCGGCGCCTTCACTGAGCCTTGAAGCCGCTAGGTCGGCGACAAGCTGCTCACCCGCGGCGCCAAGCTCAGCAATGATCGTCTCATCCGATCCAATGTCGCGCGTCGACTGCGCGCCTGCTTCCACGACGCCCTTGATCGTCATCAGCGTCGCCAGCGCATTGCCATCAACCGGCGCTGACGACACTTTCTGATAGGCGCGGACAACAGCACTCAGCGCGTCGGCATTCACCACCAGCGTTTCCTTGCCCGCCGACAGGTCGATCCGAAGGCCGATCTGGAGATTGCCCCGTGCGAAGGCTTTGGACGCGGCCTGTTTGACCTGCCTCTCCAGCGCTTCGAAACCGCTCGGCACATTGACGCGAACGTCGAGAGAGTGACCGTTTACACTCTTTGCCTCCCACGCCCAGCTTCCCCAGTCGGCCTCACCCGAAACGCGGGCAAAGCCTGTCATCGACGATACTCTGTCAGTCAATTGCTGCGCTCCCGGGCAATCTCCTCGCGCTCATAGGCGCGATAGGCCGCAACATTGCGATTATGCTCAGCCAGCGTTTCGGCAAAGAGGTGACCGCCCTTGCCATCCGCGACGAAGAAGACATATTCGGTTTCCGGCGGGTTCAGGACAGCCGCTATCGCATCCCGGCCCGGATTGCAGATGGGCGTCTTCGGCAGGCCGTCCATCTGATAGGTATTCCAGTCTGTCGGCCGGTTCAGTTCGGAGCGGTAAAGCGTGCGGCGTACTTGCTTGCCATTCAGCGTGCGATAGAGCGGCTCTCCGCGCGAGACGCCGTAGATCACCGTCGGGTCACTTTCAAGGCGCATTCCGCGCTTCAAACGTGTAGTGAAGAGGCCGGCGACGAGTGGGCGCTCCTCTGCGATGCCGGTTTCCTTCTCCACGACGGACGCCAGGATCACGGCCTCTTCAGGCGTCGAAACGGGGATACCCTCCTGACGATCAGGCCAGAGCTCTGCCAGCAGATCGTCCTGCGCCTTCTCCATACGCTCGATTATGGACGTGCGTGTCGTGTCGGATGCGAAGATATAGGTGTCGGGCAACAGGGTGCCTTCGCCGATCTCTCGCTCAGGCAGATCACCCACCAGATCGGGATGCGCTTCCACCAGGCGCAGGATCTGCGCTGTCGTACGACCTTCGGGGATGGTAATGCGATACTGGATCACATCGCCTTCGACGAGTTGATCGAGCACGGCGCCAATGCTGGCCCGTGCAGGGATCGCATATTCACCCACCTTCAAAGCGGCCTGCTGACCGCTCAGTCGGGCGTGCAGCTTCATGGCGCGGGCGTCAGAGATGATGCCCTGCTGTTCGAGGCGCTGTGCAACAGCTCCGACATGGTCGCCGGATTCGACGCGAAACTTGGTTTCCTCAACAATGGGGCCGGGCTTCGCCACCTCATTCTGCAGCCACATCCACCCTGCCCCCAGAGCGGCACCACCCACGATGACGCCGATGAAAACAAGGACAAGGATGGCTTTCAGAAAACGCATGGAAGCGACTCAATCGATTGATTCCGCCCCACTTTGCCCCAGTGCTCAGCGAATAGGAACTAGTCTGCCTGCTTAAGGATGAGACAGGCGTTCGTGCCGCCAAAGCCGAAGCTGTTCGACATGGCCGCGCGGACCTTGCCCTTCTTGGCTTTGTGCGGAATGAGATCGATCGGCGTATCAACGCTTGGATTGTCGAGGTTCAGCGTCGGAGGCATGACCTGGTCACGAATGGCGAGCGCGCAGAATGCGCTCTCAATCGCACCAGCAGCCCCGAGAAGGTGCCCAACCGCAGATTTTGTCGATGACAGCGACAAATTCTTTGCGTGGTCGCCAAACAGACGTTCGACCGCCCCCACTTCGCCCTCATCGCCCTTCGGCGTCGAGGTGCCGTGCGTGTTGACGTAGTCGATATCTGCAACATCGAGACCGGAATGGCCGAGCGCCATCTTCATGGCACGGTAGCCGCCCTCCGAACCCTCAGCAGGCGCCGTGATGTGATAGGCGTCGCCCGTAAGGCCATAGCCTGCCACTTCGGCGTAGATCTTCGCACCGCGGGCCTTGGCGTGCTCATACTCTTCGAGCATCACAACAGCCGCGCCCTCGCCCATCACAAAGCCGTCACGGTCCTTGTCATAGGGGCGCGAGGCCTTCTCAGGCGTATCATTGAAGTTGGTCGACATGGCCTTGGCTGCACAGAAACCGGCAATGCCGATCTCACAGATCACGGCTTCGGCGCCGCCGGCCAGCATGACGTCAGCATCGCCATATTTGATGAGGCGGGCAGAGTCACCGATCGCGTGGGCGCCAGTCGCGCACGCTGTCACGACTGAATGGTTCGGTCCCTTGAATCCATGCCGGATGGACACCTGACCAGACGCGAGGTTGATCAGTGCGGACGGAATGAAGAAGGGACTGACCCGGCGGGCACCCTGCGTGTGCAGCGTGATCGCCGTGTCGTAGATGGACTGGAGACCGCCGATACCAGACCCGATAAGCACGCCGGTGCGTTCCTTGTCGTGATCGGTTTCAGGTTTCCAGCCAGAGTCCTCGACGCACTCGTCAGCAGCGGCGAGCGCATACAGAATGAACTCGTCTATCCGGCGACGTTCCTTGGAACTGGCCGCCTTGTCCGGATCAAAGGCATGCGGATCGTCCGCGCCGCCGCCGCGCCCGTCATTCCATGGAACCTGGAAGGCGATCTTGCAGGGCACATCCTTGGTATCGAACAGGTCAATCGGACCTGCTCCGGATTTGCCTGCGATGAGGCGTTCCCATGTGGCTTCGGTCCCGTTTGCGAGCGGGGACACGATACCGATTCCGGTAATGACGACGCGACGCATCAGCTGCTCCTAGGAGACGTGTGCCTTGATGTGGGTGACAGCGTCACCGACGGTGCGGATGTTCTCCTGAACATCGTCCGGGATTTCGATATTGAATTCTTCCTCGAAAGCCATGACCAGCTCGACCAGGTCGAGAGAGTCTGCACCGAGGTCATCGATGAAGCTTGCAGTTTCGACGACCTTGTCGCCCTCAACGTCGAGATTCTCGACAACGATCTTTTTAACACGCTCGAAAACGTCAGACATGGAAAACCTCTCTCATGATGTCTGATAGGAAGACCGAACCGGTCTTGGGATGCCCCGTAGCACGAAGATAATCACGTCGCCAAGGGCTGCAACTGTTTGGTAAACAGCCTTAAATCATAGCCATACCGCCATTTACGTGAAGCGTTTGGCCCGTGACATAGGCTGCTTCATTCGAGGACAGGTAAACCACAGCAGAAGCGATGTCGCTACCTTGACCGAGTTTGCCAGCCGGGATTTGTCCCAGCAATGCCTCTTTCTGGGCCTCTGGAAGCACGTCCGTCATTGGCGATTCTATGAAACCCGGAGCCACGCAGTTCACAGTGATGCCGCGGCTTCCGACTTCCTGAGCCACCGATTTGGTGAAGCCGATCATACCAGCCTTGGACGCGCAATAATTGGCCTGACCAGGGTTTCCCATCACACCGACAACAGACGTAATCCCGACGATTCGGCCGTGACGACGCTTCATCATGCCCCGCATGGCGGACTTGGTGAGGCGGTAATAGGAACCGAGATTGATGTTCAGGACGTCGTTCCAGTCCTCATCCTTCATGCGCATCAGCAGGCCATCACGTGTAATGCCGGCATTGGCGACAAGGATGTCCAGCGGCCCAATGGCCTCTTCAGCGCGGCCAACCAGGCCATCAACCGATTCTGCATCACCGAGATTCGCAGTCACCACTGCAGCTTCGCCTGGTAGTGAGGCCTTCACCTCCTCAAGCACGCCCTCACGCGTTCCGGAAAGGGCGACTTTCGCTCCGGCCTCCGAGAGCGCCTTTGCTATGGCGCTTCCAATTCCACCAGACGCGCCGGTGACCAATGCCGTACGGCCAGTTAGATCAAACATGGTTTCGTCCTTCTTCCCGAGCGTTTCTTTTGTTTCTGCAGACTATGTCGCCCTAGCCAAGACGTTCTGCAACTGATTCGACATCTTCCGGTGTGCCCAATGTCAGTCCTTCAACCTCCTTGGCCGTCCTCCGGTTCATCACGCTCAGCACCTTGCCTGCGCCCGCCTCAACAAACAGCTCCACGCCCTGGGAGACCATGTATTCCACGCTTTCGCGCCAGCGCACCTGTCCCGTTACCTGTTCGATCAGCTGCTGGCGAATGGCGGACGGATCTGTGGTTGGCGCAGCTGTAACGTTTGCCACGAGAGCCGTGGCAGGAGCCTTCACTTCTATTCCAGCCAGCGCTTCCATCATCGCGTCGGCGGCAGGTTGCATCATTGAACAATGGAAAGGTGCGCTTACCGGAAGCATCATCGCTTTCTTCACGCCGACTTCTGAAACCCTGGACGCAGCGAGTTCCACTGCGGCCTTCGACCCGGAAATCACGATCTGACCGGGTGCATTGTCATTCGCGATCTCGCAAACACCGCCCTCAGCCGCTCCGAGTTCACACAGTGCAACGGCCTGGTCCGGATCGGCGCCCAGCAAGGCGGCCATCGCGCCTTCGCCTGCAGGAACGGCGGCCTGCATGGCATTGCCGCGGATGCGAAGCACACGTGCCGCGTCCGCAACGCTGATAGCGCCGCTTGCTGCAAGCGCTGAGTATTCCCCCAGCGAGTGACCCGCCACGAATGCTGCAGCCTCCGGTCCAACGCCCCTGGACTGCAGGGCGCGCATCGCTGCCACACTTACCGCCATCAGGGCCGGTTGCGTATTCGCTGTGAGTTTAAGCTCTTCCTCGTCACCGCTCCACATCAGGCCTGACAGGCCCTGCCCAAGTGCTGCATCGACTTCGTCGAAAACGGCCTTTGCCTCTGGAAACGCATCGGCGAGCTCCTTGCCCATGCCGATGAACTGGCTGCCCTGTCCGGGAAAAATGAACGCAAATTTCTTCATGCCGTCCTGCCCTTCAGTTTATGTGAATCGTCTTTGCAATTGGCGCACTGCCTAGAAGGCCGCTTTAAGATGCGCAAGTATCGGGTGGCGCTGCCCATTCAGCTTGGTGCACGTTGGCTGCATCTTCACAGCGGGAAAATCACATCATGACCAGTCATGCCGAGAAGGCGAAAACGTTTCAGGCGCTCCATGAGAGCGGATGTTTCATCATCCCGAACCCCTGGGACATGGGGTCAGCGCGTGTGCTCGAAGGAATGGGGTTCGCGGCGCTTGCAACAACGAGTGCCGGATTTGCGAACTCGATGGGAGCCGATGACTATGAGGTGACACGCAGCATGGTGATGAACCATTCGAGGGCACTCTGCGAAGCCACGTCCATCCCGATCTCGGCGGACCTGGAAAACGGTTTTGGTGACAGCCCGGAAGACTGCGCAGAAACCATAAGGCAAGCGGCCGCATCTGGATTGGTCGGCGGATCAATTGAGGATTTTGCGGGCCGCGGGAAGGGACAATACAGCATCAGCGCCGCGAAAGATCGCGTTGCGGCGGCCGTGGAAGCTGCAAATGCATTGCCTTTTCCGTTCATGCTGACCGCGCGCGCCGAGAATTTCTTCTCGGGCACGCCTGACCTCGCCGACACAATCAAGCGCCTGCAAGCCTATCAGGACGCGGGCGCGCACGTCCTGTATGCCCCTGCCCTACGGACCCTTGCGGATATCCAGTCGGTGCTCGCATCGATTGACCGACCGCTGAATGTACTCATGGGACCTTTCGATGGGTTTGGACCGGTCGAAGCAATGGCCGAGATCGGCGTGCGACGCGTCAGCCTTGGCTCGGCGCTGGCAAATGCTGCAATTGGCGGGCTGATCCGGGCCGCTGAGGAGCTTCAGTCGACCGGCACATTCAACTTCCTGAAAGATGCTATCGGCGGCAAGCGGCTTATGGCCATCATGAATGGTCGGAACGCAGCCAGCGACTGAGCCTTCCGGCTTGCTTTTATCCACAGTTTGAGGTTTAAGCCGCGCTTCAACGGGCTGCGGTCCTGCGGTGCGGAATGAGCCGTACCTGTCAGGGGCCATCGCCGGAGAGGTTTCCCGCCACTCCAGCGCCGCTGCCCAGAACCATGGGAAAGCAAAATGTCATACTATGAACACGTGCTGATTTCCCGGCCGGACATCTCGCCTGCACAGGTCGAGTCTCTGATCGAGGAACTCAGCGAATTCCTGAAGAACCAGGGCGCCAAGGTCGGCAAGACCGAGTATTGGGGCCTGCGGAACCTCTCCTATCCGATCAACAAGCAGCGCAAGGGTCACTATTCCCTGCTCAACATCGACGGCCCAGCCGAAGCGATCGCAGAGCTTGAGCGCCGCCAGCGGATCTCCGACGACGTCATCCGTTACATGACGATCAAGGTCGACCAGCTCGACGACGAGCCGTCCGCGATGATGGGCCGCAAAGGCCGCAGCAAGGACTAAGGGGAAGAGATATGTCTTCAGAAAACAATGCAGGTGATATAAATATCACCAACATCCCGGCCCGCCGGACGTTCAATCGCCGCCGCAAGGTCGACCCGTTTTCGGGTGAGGGCGCGCCGGAGATTGACTACAAGGACGTGAAACTCCTTCAGCGCTACATCTCCGAGAAGGGCAAGATTGTCCCGTCGCGGATCACTGCTGTGAACGTCAAGAACCAGCGCAAGCTTGCCCGCGCCATCAAACGCGCCCGCATGCTCGCGCTCCTGCCATTCACTGTGAAGTAGGAGGACACCCACATGGATATCATCCTTCTCGAACGCGTTGAAAACCTCGGCGAGCTTGGCGAAGAAGTCACCGTGAAGAACGGCTTTGCCCGCAACTTCCTGCTGCCTCGCGGCAAGGCGCTTATCGCCAATGACAAGAACCGGGCCCGCTTCGCAGCGGAACGCGACATCATTGAAAAGCGCAATGCCGAAGCCCGCTCGGAAGCCCAGAGCCAGGGCCAGAGCCTCGACGGCACCGAACTGGTCCTCATCCGTCAGTCTTCCGACACCGGCAACCTCTATGGTTCTGTTTCGACCCGCGACATCGTTGATGCGCTGGCGGAAAAAGACTTCAAGGTTCGCCGTGGCCAGATCAAGCTCGATCAGCCGATCAAGACGCTCGGCATTTACGAGATGGACGTGCGCCTTCACGCTGAAGTCGCTGTCACCATTACCGTGAACGTTGCCCGCTCGCAGGAAGAAGCTGACCGTCAGGCTGCCGGCGAGAACGTCATCGAGACGATCCAGGCCGAACAGCAAGGCGCTGCGGCTGAGCAGGCTGCTGAAATGGCTGAAGCCAACGCTGAAATGATGGAATCAGTTCGCGAAAGCGACGAAGACTAGACGTCACCATCCGCTTTGAATTCGAAAGGCCGCGCTCAATCGGGTGCGGCCTTTTTAGTCTGGCGAACCCCCTGCCCGAACCGATTTTGTCCACAGCAAAACATTCGTCTGTGGACGGACCGCAAAACGACCCTGAATCACTGCGAGTCAAGCCTGCAATCTTTATCGCCTCTTGGTTAATGTCACGAATTCAGACAGACTGGTCCAAACCATGAACGATATGTCCAATCCCCCCTCCACTGTGGAGGTGCCACACAACCTGTCCGCCGAGGCGGCCGTTATCGGTGCAATCCTGTACGATAACAACGCGTTCCAGCGGGTTGCGGACACGTTGAGACCGGGGGATTTCTACTCCATTCCGCATCAGGAAATCTTTGAAGTCTGTTCGAACATGATCCAGTCCGGACGGGTCGCCGACGGCATCACGTTGCGCGAGCATTTCGAGAAAGCTGACAAGCTCCAGGAGATTGGCGGAGCCGCCTATCTCGCAGAGCTTCTCGACTCGGCCGCCTTTGGCCCCGAGATTTCCGACTATGCACATATGATCCGCGACTTCTCGATGCGGCGCGAGCTCATCGATATTGGCGCGAGCGTCCAGCAGAGAGCCTTCCGCCCCGGACCGGACGAGAATGGCGATCGCCAGATGGAACTGGCCGAGCGCGCCCTGTTTGACCTCGCTGACAGGGGCTCTTCGGGCCGCGGTTTCCACACGTTCGCATCAGCCCTGAAAGAATCGCTGCAGATGGCCGAGGCCGCCTATCAGCGCGATGGCAAGATCGCCGGCATTGCATCGCATCTGGACGATCTCGACCAGAAGCTAGGCGGCTTTCACAGGTCCGACCTTGTGATCCTGGCTGGCCGACCCTCCATGGGAAAAACCACACTGGCAACCAATATCGCCTTCAATGCTGCGCATGCCTGCAAGCGGGAAGTTCAGGAGGACGGATCGAAAAAGACGGTTGAGGGTGCCGTCGTCGCTTTCTTCTCTCTCGAGATGTCCTGCGAGCAGCTTGCAACGCGTATCATTGCTGAGCGGACCGGCATCAATGCTCACCGGATCCGCCAGGGTGATCTCGACAAGCACGACTTTGAAAAGATCCGCGAAGCCACTGAAGAGTTGCAGAACTTGCCGCTATACATTGATGATCAGGGCGGTATCTCGGTGAGCCAGCTCGCTGCCCGCGCGCGCCGCCTGAAGCGGACAGTCGGCCTTGATATGGTTGTGATCGACTATCTGCAGCTGCTCACCGCCTCAACAGGCAAGTCCGGCGAATCGCGCGTTCAGGAAATCACGCAGATTACCATGTCGCTGAAAGCGCTCGCCAAGGATCTTAACGTGCCCGTCGTTGCTCTTTCCCAGCTCTCGCGTGCCGTCGAACAGCGAGACGACAAACGCCCACAACTCTCTGACCTTCGCGAATCTGGCTCGATTGAGCAGGACGCGGATGTGGTGATGTTCGTCTACCGGGAATCCTATTATCTGGAGCGGACCGAACCGCAGGCTGGCGGCGACGACCCACAGGCAGCGGAAAAGTGGACGAAGTGGCGCCAGCGCATGGACGAAGTCTATGGCACTGCGGAAGTCATCATAGGCAAACAGCGGCACGGTCCGATCGGGCGCGTCGTCCTCGCCTTCGATGCCAACACGACAAGGTTCGGAAATCTTGATCGCGCGCCAGCCGATGATGGATACGAATAGAGTTTGCGAAACCGGCGAGCCCAGCTAAACGCGAGCTTATGAGTCTTCACCCGCGCGCCAGAATCCACCTCGACAACATAGTCGCGAACTGGCGCACGATCGGCTCGCTGACGGCGGACAGCGAGACCGGCGCGGTGGTCAAGGCGAACGCCTATGGGCATGGCGTCGCTGAGGTCGGCCTGACGCTTCATCGGGCGGGCTGCCGAACGTTCTTCGTGGCCTATGTCGAAGAGGGCGCACAGCTGCGCGAGGCGATTGGTGCCGACGCCGAAATCATCGTTTTCAACGGGGCGCAGCACGAGGATCGTACAATTGTACAAGACGCAGCTCTCGTGCCTGTCATGAATTCCATCGAAGCGCTCGAGGACTGGCTGTCGTACAATCGTACAGAACCATATGCGGTGCACATTGATACGGGCATGAACCGCCTCGGCGTGCGACCTGCCGATGTGCCACGGATGTTCGATCTGGTTCGCGGGACACCGCTCTCACACGTGATGTCACACCTGGTCGACTCCGACGACCCTCAATGCGTTCTCAATACCCGCCAGTGTTACACGTTTGGCGATCTGATCCTGCCATTGACCAGGGTCAGATCCAGTCTTGCAAACACCGGCGGATGCTTTCTCGGACAAATGTACGGCTTCGATATAACCCGTCCGGGAATTGGCCTTTATGGAGGCGGACCGACGCCGCCAGAGGGCACAATTCTTCGTCCCGGAATGACGCTCGAAGCCCCCATTCTGACTGTGCAAACGGCCGGCCCCGACGAGACCGTCGGCTATGGCGCAACGCGAGAATTGAGGCATGAAACCCTGCTTGCGACGGTGGCGCTTGGTTATGGCGACGGCTTCCCCCGACATGCCAGCAATCGCGGTTTTGCTTGCCTTGGTGGCATTCGCTGTCCGATCATGGGGCGGGTCTCGATGGATCTCATCACGATTGATGTGAGCGCAGCCTCAGACCTTGCCAAACCTGGCGCATTCGCCCAATTCATCGGGCCTGAAGCTCCACTCGAGGAGCAAGCCAGATGTGCCGGCACCGTCGGCTATGAACTTGTAACGGGACTGGGACGACGTGTCAGACGGCTCTACGACTAATTCCGGTGGCTTTCCCAATCCGCTCGCCTGGCTGGGCCGCGGGGCTATCGGCCTGTTTGCAGAGACAGGACGTCTCGCAATCTTCGCCGGACGGACGAAAGCGGCTGCCTTCACTCCGCCCTGGAACCTGGCACAGATCTGGAAGCAGATCGTAGCCATTGGCTTTTACTCCCTTCCTGTGGTGGGCCTCTCTGCGGTCTTTATCGGGGCCGCTCTCGCACTCAACATCTATACGGGCGGCAATCGCTTTGGCGCTGAGCAGTTTGTCCCGAACATCGTCGTTCTCGGCATCACGCGCGAGCTGGGCGCAACGATCACCGGCCTCATGCTGGCCGGCCGGGTAACGGCCGGTATCGCGGCCGAAATCGGTGCGATGAAAGTGACCGAGCAGATTGACGCGCTGAAAACGCTGTCGGCCAACCCATTCCGATATCTCTATGCGCCGCGCTTCCTGGCCGCATGCATCACCCTGCCCGTCCTCGTTCTGATTGCTGACATCATTGGCGTTATGGGCGGCTGGCTGGTCAGCGTGTTCGCCCTCGACTTCGATTCAACAACCTATTTGCGCAACACGATCGACTTCCTGACAATGGAAGACGTTGTCGTCGGACTCATCAAGGCTGTCATCTTCGGAGCTGTGATCGCCATCATGGGGTGCTATCAGGGCTCAAAATCCAAGGCCGGCGCGACGGGCGTCGGGCGGGCAGCTACCCTGTCCATGGTCGGCGCGGCCGTACTCGTTCTGGCCAGCAATTACATGCTTTCCACTCTCTTCGTCCGGATAGGGATCTAGGTCATGACTCAGCCCATCCTCCAGCTCAAAGGCGTCGAGAAAAGCTTTGGGTCCAATCAGGTCCTGCGGGGCGTGGATATCGATGTTGTGCCAGGCAATTCGCTTGTCGTTCTTGGCGGATCGGGCTCCGGAAAGTCCGTCATGCTGAAAAATGCGCTTGGCCTGATGACGCCGGATGCCGGACAGATCCTGTTCAACGGCGAAGACGTCACCCACGATCAGGGCCGCGAGCGGGAAGCGATGCGGGCCAGGATCGGCATGCTGTTCCAGTCCGGCGCTCTATTTGACAGTCTGACCGTCTGGGAGAACGTCGCCTTCCGGTTGCTGAACGCCGAGAAGATGAAGCGTTCGGACGCCAAGGAGCGGGCGATCGAAACACTGAAGAAAGTCCGTCTCGGCTCGTCGGTCGCAGACCTCTATCCTGCTGAAATATCTGGCGGCATGCAGAAACGGGTCGCCCTCGCCCGCGCCATCATCACCAAACCGGACCTCATCTTTTTCGATGAACCGACCACCGGCCTCGACCCCATCACTGCTGATGCGATCAATGACCTCATTCTGGAGCAGGTAAAGGCGCTTGGCGCGGCAGCCGTGACGATCACACATGACATGGCATCCGCCCGCAAGGTGGCGGATGAGATCGCCATGCTGTTCGAAGGCAGGATCATCTGGCGCGGTCCGGCCTCCAGCATCGAGAATTCGGGTAATGCGCATGTCGACCAGTTCGTGAACGGTCGCGCCGACGGTCCTATCCAGCCCGCGATCTAGTTCTGGTCTCCTCGCCTGCGCGAAGCTAATCTTCCCATCACCGGCATGAGGGGAGCCGCGCCATGTTCGAAGTCATCAAGATCATATCAGTTGCGTTCACAGCCGTGTCGCTCGGCTTTACCGGCTGGCTGCAATATGAAAAGTTCCGCCTCGATGGCGAGTGGCGGATCGATACCTGCACTGAGGAAACGGATTTTGCTGCCTATGAAGGCCTTCACCTTGCCTGGCACGTATTCCTTTCTGATGATCCGTTGTCAGCGCCAGTCGTCGGCGATGGCGAAAAAGTCGAAGAGGCTTTCGCCGCGATACCCGCGACGGCTCGACACCCAGTACGGCTGGTAGGTGCCAAAGAGATTAACTCAGTGTCGCTCACGGGCAGATTTGAAGGTGCGAGACGGGCCTCGACGGGCCGGTTCGAATTGCACCCAACAGTCGGCCGGCGCCTGCTTTCAGGCTACATCCCTTTTTACCAGCGCAATGTCGATGTCCTGGAGGGACAGTTTGCCTTCACAGCCGGCAATGCAAGAGGCCTGGCGCGGGCGGTTCGGCTGCAGAATGGCAGGATGCCTGACGGCGTAGCGCCCTTCACCTGTATGGGAAAATCGGTCCCGAAATTACCGCCCTTTGACAACGACGGATCGGACCGGCCGTCAGAAGATTTGAATTAAAATGCCAACAAAACGCGAAACACTCGCTATTTTCCACCCCGTGCACTACATCTGTAACAATCCTCCATAATATGCCTGGAACGTGATGCACACCCGGTCACGTCAGCTTGCGCAACCGGGTGTCCGTTACGGAATCTCCGCTTAGCCGACGTCGGTATTCTTGAGCGCCGCCTGGCGTTCGCGCGCGGCGGTGAGCGACTCAAGCGCGTTGTTCATCGCGTCGTCGATGCACCGGTTTATTGCATTTCTTTCGGCAATGGATTGCGGGCCTGACCGAGCCCCACACACCTTTTTTGCAGCACGTTCCAGCCGATGGATGACCACTTTGGAGCCATCATCCGTTGTCAGGTCGAATCCTGATATGTCAACTTCAGCCGATTTGGTATCCTTGGCCCCAGCGGCAAGGGCTGGGCTGACGGCAAGTGCCGAAGCGGCAAAAAAGCTGACAATGGCAAGTTTCTTCGAGAACATGATATGTCCCTCTCTGATTATGTTTTCATACCCGTTCCCTTGAGCCCAAGCACCATACCATAATTATTGTTTTTCGATAATTACAAGCTGTTAATGTTACAATTGTCGTATTTTAATTGATGCTTCACGGCATCGGCGCATCGCTTTAGGGCCTTTCCCCATGGCCAAGTCCAATACGAGTTTTGTCTGCCAATCCTGCGGCGCTGTTCATGCAAAATGGGCCGGTCGCTGCGAAGCATGTGGCGAGTGGAATACGCTGGTCGAGGACTCCATGTCAGCGGCTCCGGGCGGTCTCTCGGCGCCAAAAACGCTTTCTCGCAAGGCCGGCAAGGCAGAGTTCACGCCGCTGAACGCTGAAACAGAGCCTCAGCAGAGGCACGAGATTGGGGTTGAAGAACTCGACCGGGTATTCGGCGGCGGTTTGGTGCCGTCTTCGGCCACGCTGATTGGGGGCGATCCCGGCATAGGAAAATCCACGCTCCTGTTACAGGTCGCGGCCCGCCTTGCGCGCAATGGCCTGAAAACCGTGTACGTGTCAGGGGAAGAGGCAGCCGCGCAGATCCAGGATCGCGCACGCCGGCTGAAGGTTGCAGAAAGCCCTGTTGAACTCGCGACTGAGACAGATCTTCGAAAAGTGCTGGCGGCGCTCAAGGCTGCAAAGCCGGACTTCGTCGTGATCGATTCAATCCAGACCATGTGGTCAGACAATCTTGAAGCGGCGCCCGGTTCTGTCGCACAGGTACGCGCGTGCGCACAGGAACTGACGCGATGGGCAAAGAAGTCGGATGTCGCGCTGATCCTCGTCGGACACGTGACCAAGGAAGGCCAGATCGCTGGCCCCCGCGTCGTTGAACATATGGTCGACACTGTATTTTACTTTGAGGGCGAGCGCGGACACCAGTTCCGGATCCTGCGCGCGGTGAAGAACCGCTTCGGACCGACCGACGAAATCGGCATCTTTGAAATGCATCAATATGGACTGGCGCCAGCACGTGAGCCATCGGCCCTGTTCCTGTCCAGTGACAATGAGGGATCTGGCGGGGCAGCGGTGTTCGCGGCGATGGAGGGCTCAAGACCAGTCCTCGCCGAGGTCCAGGCACTTGTTTCCAATTCTGCCTACGGCACCCCTCGGCGCAGCATCGTCGGCTGGGATGCAAACCGGCTCGCCATGGTCCTTGCGGTGCTGGAAGCTCGCTGCGGGGTCTCGCTGGGCGGCCGCGACGTCTATCTCTCTGTGGCCGGTGGCTACCGAATCGCTGAGCCTGCCGGAGACCTCGCAGCGGCCGCGGCCCTTCTCACCTCACTCGCCGACAGGCCCGCGCCGGAAAAGTCCGTCTTCTTCGGTGAGGTGGCGCTATCGGGTTCGATCCGGCCGGTAGCACGAATGGATCAGCGCCTTAAGGAGGCCAAACGGCTAGGTTTCAAGCATGCGTTCGTGCCAGAAGGCAGTTTGTCCGCAATTGAAGGGTTGACCGTGACGGGGCTGTCACGGCTATCTGAACTTGTAGACTTGTTAGGTCCGGAACCAGACGCATGATGGACGCCCTCACAGCCTTTGACGCGATCGTGATCGTCCTTCTGATTATCTCCACGCTGATGGCGCTGGCACGCGGCTTCATGCGCGAACTGGCAACACTCGGAGCGTTCATTGCTGCGCTCGCCGCCGCCTATTTCGCCAACAAGTTCCTGAACGGATTTCTTGTCAGCCTCCTTCCTGCCGATTCGCCGGACTGGCTGCCATCCGCGATCCTGCTGCTCGGCTTTTTCCTGTTGGCATATGTCGTTGTGGCGTGGTTCGGGGCGAACCTGTCCAAATCGATCCAGGGCGCAGAAGGCGTAAGCGCCTTTGACCGCATCGCAGGCGCGGTTTTCGGCTTCGTGCGCGGCGCGATCGTCTTGATATTCTTCGTGTTTCTTATGCGCATGGCCCTCGATCATGATCGCATTCCGGAATGGATTCGCGACGCTCAGTCCTATCCGATGCTGGAAAATGGCGCGGAGTATGTCGAACGCTACGCGCCACAGGTGGGAGAACGCGTTCAACAGCGCGATCCCCTTGACGAAGTCACATCTCCGTCATAACTCGCAGGCAATAAGCCAATGAGGTGTGTCGATGTTCTGGGATCATGATGACGACAAACCTCGCGAAGAATGCGGCATCGTTGGCGTTTTCGGACATCCTGAAGCAGCTCTGCTCACAGCACTTGGCCTGCACGCGCTTCAGCATCGCGGGCAGGAAGCCTGTGGCATTACCACCTTCGACGGCGAGAAGTTCCACAATGAGCGCCACATGGGACTCGTCGGCGAGAATTTCGGGGGCAATCTGACCGAGCGCCTGCCTGGCACGTCTGCCATCGGGCACAATCGGTATTCGACACAAGGCAAGCCTGCGCTTCGCAACATTCAACCGATCTTTGCCGATCTCGCCTCGTCTGGCTTTGCCGTTGCCCACAATGGAAACATTACGAATGCCCGGGCGCTGCGCCGCGACCTCATCGAAAAAGGCGCGATCTTCCAGTCCACCATGGACACCGAGGTGGTGCTCCAGCTTGTCGCGCGCAGCCCGAAGCCGCTGATGCGGGACCGCTTCCAGGACGCACTCACCTATATTGAAGGCGGTTACGCGCTCGTTGGCCTGACTAACAAGAAGCTTATCGGTGCCCGTGACCCAATCGGCCTGCGTCCGCTGGTACTCGGGAAGATCGGTGATGGCTGGGTGCTCGCATCGGAAACCTGTGCGCTCGACATTATCGGCGCGGAATTCATCCGCGAGATCGAGAATGGCGAAGTGATTATCATCTCGGAACAAGGCGTGGAGAGCTTCTATCCGTTCCCCAAACGCCCCGAGAGCCCCTGCCTGTTCGAATATGTCTATTTTGCGCGCCCTGACAGCATAGTTCAGGGCCGTTCTGTTTATGAAGTACGTCGGCGCATGGGGCATCAGCTGGCGCTTGAGAACCCTGCAGATGTCGATGTGATCGTTCCTGTGCCTGATTCTGGTGTACCAGCGGCGATCGGGTTTTCCGAACAATCCGGCATTCCATTCCAGCTCGGTATCATCCGCAGCCACTATGTCGGCCGTACCTTTATCGAGCCGACCCAGACGGGGCGCCAGAAGTCCATTTCGAAGAAGCATTCTCCCAACCGTGCCGTGCTTGAGGGCAAGCGCGTCCTTCTGGTCGACGATTCAATCGTGCGTGGGAACACATCGAAGAAGATCGTCCAGATGGTTCGCGATGCAGGTGCGCGAGAGGTGCATATGCGCTCAGCAAGCCCGCCGATCACCCATCCGGACTTCTACGGCATTGACATGGCGGCGCAGTCCGAACTGCTCGCCGCAACCAATACGCTCGAACAGATGCGCGAATTCCTGAAAGTCGAAACACTCGGCTTCCTTTCTGTGCCCGGACTTTATTCCGCCATTGGCATCGAACGCGATGTGAACCTGCCGCAATTCTCCGATCACTGCTTCACCGGATGCTATCCGACGCGCCTCGTCGACCATCAGCGCGAGGAAAGCGCAAAGGATCGCCAGCTTTCGCTGCTGGACTAAAGCCGCCTCCCAGTCTAACCCGCCCGACATGGACAAACGCATTACCCTCGTCACCGGGGCCTCCAGAGGCATCGGCAAGGCCGCAGCATTGGCACTCGCTTCGAACGGCCACCACGTCATCGCGATTTCGCGCTCCAAGCTTGCTCTGGAAAAGCTCGACGATGCCATCAAGGCTGCGGACGGGAGCGCAACGCTCATCCCGATGGATCTGAAGGACAAGACGGCATTCGAAACCGTTGGCCAGGCACTGGCGTCACGATTCGGACGCCTCGACGGACTGCTTGGCAACGCCGGTATCCTGGGCACACTTGGACCGCTGCAGACGGTTGGCCCGCGCAGCTTTGAAGAAACGATCGAGGTGAACCTAACGGCCAATTGGCGGCTCATACGGGCCATGTCACCGCTTCTGGCTCGGTCAGAAACACCACGAGCTGTATTCGTTACGTCCGGTGTTGTACCCCGCCCGCGGGCCTTCTGGGGCCCCTACCAGGCATCCAAGGCGGGCCTTGAGGGCATGATTGCGGCATGGGCCGACGAGAACGAGAAAACCAAGTTCCGGATCAACCTGTTCGACCCCGGCGCGACACGTACGCAGATGCGGGCCGACGCCATGCCTGGCGAAGACCCGATGACATTGCCGACACCGGAAGAGATTGTTGCGAAGCTCATTCCTCTATTGACGGCCGAGGAAACCCGCAACGGCGAACGCGTTACGGCGAAGGACTAAGCTTTTTTCTTCTTGCCCGGCTTGTACTTGTCCGCGAATGGATTGCTGCCCTGACGGACAAACAGCCGTATCGGCACGCCCGGCAGGTCAAAACCCTCTCGAATGCCGTTGATCAGGAATCGCTTGTACTGCTCTGGCATATGTTCGCCGCGTGAGGCGATCAGCACGAAAGTGGGTGGCCGCGACTTCATCTGCGCCATGTAGCGCGGCTTGATCCGCTTGCCGTGCACCGATGGCGGCGGGTGCCGCTCTATCGTGTAGCGAAGCCAACGATTGAGGTCGCCGGTTTTTACCCGCGCCGACCAGTCATCATAGACCTTGGCGACAGCGGGCATAAAGCGGTCCACCCGCTTGCCGGTCAGGCCTGACAGCGTCACCACAGGCGCGCCCTTGGCGTTTGGCAGCAGCACTTTCGCCATTTCGGAAAGTTCGCGCATCTTCTGCGCGTGGTTCTCGACAAGGTCCCATTTCGAGATGACGAAGACCAGGCCGCGGCCTTCACGAATCGCCAGGTCCGCAATCTGCAGGTCCTGTTTTTCAAACGCCTCGTCCGCATCCATCACCAGGGCGACGATATCGGCATATTTCAGCGAGCGTACGGTTTCGCCCGTCGACATGCGCTCCAGCTTTTCCTGGACCTTGGCCTTACGGCGCAGGCCGGCCGTATCGACCAGCTTCACCTTGCGTCCCTCATAGGTCCAGTCGACGGCGATCGAGTCACGCGTGATTCCAGCCTCGGGACCCGTCAGCACCCGTTGCTCACCGAGAAGCTGATTAATCAGTGTCGACTTGCCGGCATTGGGGCGACCGACAATGGCAAGCCGGATTGGCTTTTTCCTGGCTTCCTCGCGCGCGGCCAGCTGCGCCTCAGCTTCTGCGGCGTCATCGATACCTGCCGCTTCGAGTGCAGCGGTCAACTCATCTTCAGAAAGGTTCGGATCGTCAACGTCGATTTCCGCCAGCTTGTCGAGAATTTCATCGTCGAAGCCTGCGCCCTCTGCAGCATCATCCTCGGCAAAGGCCGCTTCGAATGCTTCTTCACCGAGGGCGGTGCGGATGGCCCCATAGAGCTCGCCCATTCCCTCGCCATGCGCCCCTGACAGTCCAACCGGTTCGCCAAAGCCAAGCGACCAGGCTTCCGCGAGGCCTATATCGCCCTGATTGCCTTCAGCCTTGTTTGCGGCGAGCACGACCGGCAGATCAGCCTTGCGAAGCACATTTGCAAATCGCTCATCCATAGGCGTGACGCCAACGCGTGCATCGATCAGGAAGAGAGCAAGCTCCGCCTCACGGATGGCGATCTCAGTCTGGCTGCGCATGCGCGCTTCCAGCGAGTCGTCATGCACATCTTCGAAGCCTGCAGTGTCGATCAGGATAAGTGGCAGATCCGCAAGCCGGCCGGGCGCTTCCTTGCGGTCGCGGGTAACGCCGGGCTGGTCGTCGACCAGTGCGAGCTGCTTACCGGCAAGCCGATTGAACAACGTCGACTTGCCGACATTCGGGCGACCAACAATTGCAATTTTCAGCGGCATGGAGCGCCCCTTCCCCGAATTTCAGATCTGGCGAGTGAGCGCAGCCGTTTAGCGGATTGCGATCAGGCGCGCATCATCTGTCAGCACAAATACCTTGTCGCCCACTGAGATGGGTTCAAGGTACACCGGATCGCCAAGGTCGATGGCACCGGTGCGCTCGCCCGTCTGAGGCGACAGGCTGATGAGTTCGCCGCGTGAAGACACCACCAGGACCTGGTTGGATGCCACAATCGGTCCGGCATAGGAAATCCGGCCCTTCTTCTTCTCCTGCTTCTCGAACTGGCGCAGCTGCTTCACCCAGTAGATCTGACCGGTGCCAGCATTGAGGCAGACAATCTGGCCATTTGTGCCGGACACGAAGATATACTCCCCAGCAAGCGCCGGTGCAGATGTGGAGCCAACCGGCTGAACCCAGACGCGGCTGCCTGAACGGCCGTCAATCGCCGCCATGACACCCGACTGGTTGGCGGCAAAGACAAGACCGCCGCCAATAACCGGGCGAGAGGCGATATCATTGATGGAGGAGATTGGCGTGAACCGACCCGGCCGCGACAAAGCTTCGGTCCAGAGCCGGCGGCCATTGGCAGCGAGATAGGCAATGATTTCACCGGAGGAATATGGCGTGATGACGATGTCCTCGACCGCTGCAGAGCTCGGCGAGCCCAGAATCCGAGCCGACTCAGCAATGGCCTGGTCCGTCCACAGCACCTGGCCGGAACTAACGTCGATGGCGAAGACCTCATTATTGTTGGACGACACGAAAGCGCGGCCATCCTTGATCGTCGGAGACCCGGTCATCGGTGCCTCCATGTCTCGCCGCCAGACCTCTGCGCCATTGGAAACGTCAAGCGCGCTGACAAAGCCATAGCCGCTGGCAACGATCAGTCGGTCTCCGGCCACGGCCAGTCCCGATCCGATGCCGATCTGGTCACGGCTGTTTCCGGACTTCAGCTCGCGTTGCCACAGCCGCTTGCCGGAATTGACGTCAAACGCACGCACCGTCTGTTTTGCGTCGATGACGAAGATGGTGGTTTCACTTGCGACCGGTGTTGTCGTCAGGGCAGAACGGCGGCTTGAACCAGCGCCGGCATCGACCCGCCATGCAACCTGCATGGCAGATGCCGCCGCAACATGGCCTGGCGATTTGGTCGCGCTGGAACCAGCCTGCGGCCAGCTTGCCAGCGCTTTTGCAGCAGGCAGGCTCACGGGCGTTCCGGCCAGTGATGGATCAGCCTCAAGTGCTTCGTCGCCGAGGACCATTTCAATCCGTCCGGCCTTTTCTTCCTCGCTGAGGCGCTCCTTTTCGGCGCGCTGTCCGCGGAAATAGGAACATCCGGCGAGCGAAGTTGTCAGCAGGACGACGACACCCAGCCTGAAATAAGTTTGAAAGGTCATTCTTGTGGTTCTCCGTCGGCGGCCCCGGCCCCCGGCTCTGTTTCAGTGTCTGGTGTCGCTGCGGTTTCCGCCGACACGGCTTCATCTGCGGGCGCCTCTTGCGCGCCTGCAGGCGCGCGGGGAATCGCAGCGAGTGCGGCTCTTGCACGATCCTTGACGGCACTGGTGGCAAAAGCGTGGGACACGGCAAGATAGTTGAAGTCCTGACGCGCTTTCAGATAGTCGCCTTCGGCGGCTGACGCTGCCGCCAGCAATTCGGTTGCCAATGCGCCAAAGCCGGATTCGTCATCTGCAAGCGCGCCGAGATAGGTTTCCAGTTCGGCGCGGCTCATGGTAGCGGATTTCAGATACGCCGCTTTCAGCAGGGACGCCTTGCCGATGGGTGTTTCAGTATTTGCAGCCTGCTCAAGAGCAGCGATCGCGCCAGCGACGTCTTCGCCGCCCTCAAGGCGTGCCTGCGCGAGATAGTTGGCAGCGAGCGGTGAAATTTCACGGTCTTCTTTGGTCAAGGCTTCGAGCGTTGCGCTCGCACTCGCCCAGTCCTGCTCACTCAGCTCATCAAGCCCGGTCTCGAATCGCAGCGCGCCTGCCTCAACCTCTTCAGCATTACGGGCCTGCAGGTACTCATTCAGCGCAACACCGCCAATGAGCAGCGCTGCGGCCAGATAGGCGAATACGCCGTATCTCTTCCAGAGCTTTGCGGCCCGGTCCTGCCGGAGGCCTTCTTCAACTTCCTCAAAGATATCAGCCAACTGGCCTACTCCACATGTTCAAAATCGCTGCCGCAGCTCGCGCACCCTAACCGCCGGACTTGTCCCCGCCAAGGCGAGAAAGCCGTTTGTCTCCAGCTTTGGGCAGCTTGTAGGTTTCTGCGGATCCGGGAAAGGCACGGGCACGGACATCGTCCGCATATTCCTTGACTGATTTTTCGATTTCGGCGCGCATATTGCCGTATGCGCGAACGAATTTTGGCGTCCAGTCGAACAGGCCGAGCATATCATGCGTCACAAGAATCTGACCATCACAGGTGGCCGATGCCCCGATGCCAATCGTTGGAATGCTGACCGCCTGCGTAATTTCTTCAGCGAGGTCTTCCGCGACGCCTTCGACCACAATGGAGAATGCGCCAGCCTCTTCCGCCGCTTTCGCTTCCTCCATGACGCGGGCGCGTTCATCATCATTCCGGCCCTGTGCCTTGAAACCGCCCACCACATTTATGGCCTGCGGGCGAAGGCCGACATGACCCATGACGGGAACGCCCCGGTCAACCAGATGCCGAATCTGGTGCGCCGCATAGGCACCGCTCTCAATCTTCACCGCCTGGCATCCGGTTTCCTTCATGAGACGCGCAGCGTTGAGGAAGGCCTGGTCGGCATTGGTCTCGTAACTTCCGAACGGCATGTCGACGACGACAAATGCCTGCTTTGAGCCGCGCATGACGGCCTGTCCATGCAGGATCATCATTTCCATTGTCACACCGACAGTGGACGGCAGACCGTGGACAACCATTCCAACGCTATCTCCGACGAGGATAAGGTCGGCGTGGGGGTCCATGATCTCCGCCATGGGCGCATCATAGGCGGTGAGGCAGACGAGCGGCTGACCACCCTTGGCGGCAGCAATGTCGCGAACGGTTTTTCGCTGAATCCGGGTTTGCATTGACATGGGCAAGAGCCTTAGCGCGCGACCTGCCAGCCGACAAGAAATCTTGGCCGCTTCGCGACGATTAGCCGGTCAGCACCACCATTCCGAACAGTATCTGATGCAGGCCAAATACCATGGCCGCCCAGAACCCGGCGCCGAGAGAGACTGCCAGAACATCACCTGTGATGTTCGGGACAGTTCCCGGTAGCGGACCATTGTCACCGCGCTTTTTCAAGGCAACCCGGTCAATCACGGCATAGGCGAGAAAGCTGGCGAACAGCAGAATGGAATTAAGTTCGCCATTTGCCAGCAAGTGTCCCAAGGCCCAGAGTTTGATGCCAACCAGCATCGGGTGCTTCAGCGTCTTCTTGATGTAACCCGTCGGCGTGTACGCGGCGAACAGGATGATAAAGGCGGCCAGCTGGACCGCGATGTTGAGATGGCTCGTCCAGACTGGCGGCAGCCAGAGCACCGCGGAGGGCCGCATCTGCCCATACCCGTAAATGAGCAATGCGAGACCCGCGATCGCAGCCAGACTGTAGAGCCCCATATACGGCCCGTATCCGAGCTTCACTTTGATGTCGCTGCCGGGCGCACGAGACCTGAATGTGGTGAAGAGATGGGTGCCGAAAAACAGCACGATACCGGCTATAAGATAGATCATCTGGCCCTCCCGACCTTTGCCTGATTGTCTGCCTGAATTGGTCCCGCTGCAAGCACGGCGACAATTCTGCTGCGAGACAGGTGTACCGACGCCTGCTAGAGCCGAACAATGCCATCAACGTCCGGACCTTCAAGCACTGAGAGACTGGCGCTCATAGCAGGCGCCGGCATTGGTGGGCTGACCGCTGGGCTTGCCTTGGCAAGACAGGGCTGGGCCGTGCACATTCTGGAAGCGGCGTCAGGCTTCCGGGAAGTGGGAGCGGGCCTGCAGCTCGGCCCGAATGCCGTGAAAGTTCTCTCTGCCCTTGGCGTGTCTGATGCGGTCCGGGCGGTCGCATTTGAGCCCGAAGCGCTGGAACTGCGATTGGGGCGATCAGGTCGGCCTGTCTTCCGCATCCCTCTCGATGAAGCAGGCTGGGGCGCCCCATATTATCATGTTCACCGCGCCGATCTCGTCGAAACGCTAGCGGCCGAATTGCGCAAGACGGGCCAGGCCGAAATTCGTTTCGGCACGCGTGCCGCACGGTACGCTATTGATTGCGAGCGACCGCAGCTGAAGCTCGATTCTGGCGAAGCAATTTCTGGCTCGCTCATTGTGGGAGCGGACGGCATCCATTCGAGCCTTCGTGCCCAGATGATCGGACCTGACGCGCCCCGGTTTACCGGTAATGTCGCTTGGCGGGCAACGGTGCCAATCGAACGGCTGGACAGGCTGCCGCCGCCAACAGCCTGCGTGTGGGCCGGCAAGGGACGCCATGCCGTGACCTATCGGGTTCGAAACGGTGAACTCGCCAACTTCGTTGGCGTTGTCGAACGATCAGACTGGACTACCGAAAGCTGGACCGAAAAGGGCAGCAAGGCCGAAGCCCTGGCGGATTTTGCCGGCTGGGATCTCACCATCACCGAACTCATCAACAAGGCGGACTCACATTTTCGCTGGGCATTGTTTGACAGAAACCCGCTGCAGCGCTGGACGGATGGCCCTGTTGCCCTGCTGGGTGATGCCTGCCACCCTATGCTGCCCTTCCAGGCGCAGGGAGCCGCCATGGCGATAGAGGATGCCTGGGTTCTGGCAGACAGCCTGAAGACAGCGGGTGACGTTTCGGCAGGTCTGGCACGTTACGAAGCTCGCCGCATGCACCGGACGACAAGAATGCAGGCAGCGTCGCGCGCGAATATGGGTCTGTTCCATCGGCGTAGCGCGCTTGCCCGGCTGGGCACTTACGGACCAATGTGGCTCGCCGGAAGCGTCGCTCCGGGCTTTGTCCGGTCACGCCTCGACTGGATCTACGCACATGACGTTACCGCGAAGGGTCAATGACGACTCTGCCTACGACCCGACGCTCTTCCATGTCGGAAAAAGCGGTCCGCCAGTCATCCAGCGCATAAATGCGGTGCACGTGCGGCTTCACGGCACCGTCGGCCACGAGCCTCCAGACCGCTTCCATGTTTTCGCGGCCCCGCTCGGGAAACCGGCGGCCATACTCGCCAGCACGCACCCCCACCACCGAGAACCCCTTGATCAGAGGCATGTTGACAGAAATGCTCGGGATGCGGCCTGAGGCGAAACCGATGACAAGCAGGCGCCCGTCAAAGGCAATGCACCTTACACTTTCGTCAAAAATGTCGCCGCCCACAGGATCATAGATCACGTCCGCTCCGCCACCTGTGATGTCTTTCACCTTCTCACGAAACCCTTGCGAGGAGTTGACGAGCGCGTCCGTCGCGTAGGCTTCGCTGACTTGGCGGAGTTTTTCATCGCTGGATGCGGCTGCAATGACCTTCGCCCCGAGATGCTTGCCAAGGTCCACGGCGGCCAGACCAACGCCGCCAGCGGCGCCATGGACAAGCAGCCATTCGCCAGGCTGGATATTGGCGCGGCGCACGAGCGAAACATAGGCTGTGAGATAGGCCGACCCGACCGACGCCGCCTCGGCATAGCTGAGCTGGTCCGGTATCTTTCGGGCCGTGGCCGCCGCGTAGGAGCCATACTCTGCGAACGCCCCGCCGAGCCCACCAGTAACGACCCGGTCGCCCACCTGAAAAGTGTCGACTCCCGCCCCTACGGCGATAACATCACCTGCAACATCCCCTCCCGGAATGAAGGGAAGTTCGGGCTTATGCTGGTATCCACCGTGGGTCATCAGCAGATCAGGAAAGCCAAGACTACCCGCCCGAATTTTCAGCAGAATCTGACCGTCAGCCAGGCGCGGGACATCAATCGACCGGATAGAACAGCCGGCAAAATCTTCAGCGAGCCTGTCAACGCAAAGCGCCCGCATCTGTGTCGGAAGAGATTTGTCAACTCGGGTCGTCGGCATACTGGGATTCTGCCCTGCCGTGGCAGGGCTTGTCCACGCTGACGCCGCGTCGCCCGGCACCCTCGCCCACTATCGGTGCCTCGTCAGGACACCCTCATTGTGCATTGGATAGCTTACAGGACGAAGCACCTGGCTCGCCGATTATCCGTCATTTGACGAAGCGTTATTGATAGCATTGAGAATTCGGGCGCGTGCCTCCAGCTCTGCCTGCTCTCGCTCAAGCCGCTCAAGTTCCGCCTGCTTCACCCGTTGAGCCTCGGGTCCGAAGATCACATTGAAAAGATCGCGCTCCGATGGCTCATCCACATCATTGCCATCCAGCCAGCTCAGCATTTCGCAATTGTTGCGAAACACGCGCCCTTCTTCTCGCAGGTATTCGAACACGGCTTCCTGCCGGGTTGTAAGCAGACACTCATCACTGTCGATGTCAGACGGCAGCACTTCGCTGACCCGGGATTCGTCGATATTGGCTCGATACGGCCGAGACGCGTCGATCTGATCCACCAGGCGACCGGATTCAACCGCGCGCTTTCCGATCTGGCTGAGCGAGGCACTGCTGCGCTCGCCAGTCGCATCCTGATTGCTGCCAAGCTGCCCAATCAGTCCATCGCCATCCGCGAATACGGGTGCGGCAAAAAAAGCAGCGAGGACGGCGAAGGTCGTAAATCGGCGCATGGTTTCCCTCTCAATGCCCGCTCTGCGTCACTCTTATCGATGATTCACCATACTGCGTAATCGCGAAACCGAGATTGTCCCCATTTTGCACGTGCTCGAAGGTGTTGCGGTTGCCATACTGGGTCGCCTCTGACCAGTTGTTCTGACCGGTCTGTTCCAGCGAATACAGATTGTCCTCGCCATATTGCAGGAGCGCGGAAGCGTTGTCATTTCCCGACTGTACGATTTCAGCCAGGTTCGGCCCACCAGTAGATTGCTGTACAGAAACCAGGAGATTGTCATCGCCGCTCTGAACAGCGCTCACCCTATTGCCGTCTCCCTTCTGGACGATGATGGCGGTGTTGCCAGGTCCATTGTCGAAAGACTGATAGTCGACCGCAGACCGGTCGAAGCTGAAACCTTCGTCAGGGTCATTACGACGCCTGTCAAAATCCTTGTCGATCAGGGCTTCATACGGGTCCTGACTGAGGACCTCATATTCGGACCTGGAGCCGTCATCATGGTCTCCACCCTTTTCTCCATGCCCAAAGGCAACGGACCCAGACAACAGGAAGGCTGACAGGCCCGCGGAGAAGAACCGGATCGCTGTCGGATAGAAGGCGTTCATTCGCGTGTCCCCTAGCTATTGGCTTATATTCGCTGTGTGCGACGAACCGAGCTGTTCAATGGTTGATACGGCAACACCGGAACTTTGATCGACAACTGCCACATTGCCGGTTCCATCCTGCAGTATGGTCGAGCTGATCAGGTCCGACACCCAGTTCGCGCCCGATTGCCTTGAACTTGCGGTGTTTTCTCCACCGAGGCCGTCGGTGTCCAACTGGATGATGCTGGACTGCCCTCCAATTCCGGACTGCTCAATCAAGGCCTCACTGGCAAAATCCGAACTGTCTTGCCAGATGCTGGCATTGTTCACGTCACCGCCGATCTGTTCAATCGCGGCAACGCCAGTCACACTGTACTGATCGACAGTGGCCAGATTGGCGAAAGCGTCAGTCCTGATGGTGATCCAGCCATCGATTCCTCCCTCGCGAACATCCGCGAAATTCAATTGCCCCGTCTGCTTGACCCTCACCGTCGGATTAAGGCCACGCGACACGACGGTCGCTTCATTATCGATCGCATTGGGTAGCGGCGGAGCGACTGCGTCGGCCGAATCCGTCTCATCTGCATCAAGGAAACTGTCTTGAGACACGATGACGGTTCCGCCAAAGCTCTCCTGCAAGATATCGATGAAATTATTGATACCATTCTGCCGCGACTTCGCGACCGGGCTGAAGGCCGCCGCCGTCTGGCGAATGACCGACACGTTACCGTCGCCCCGCTGCGAAGTCTTTGAGACTGCGTCATCCGTGCGTTGATGGATCCTCGCCCTGTTGGCGCTCAGCGCCGCATAGTCGTGCGTCTGGCGGACCGTGGCCGCGCTCCAGCGCGAACGCTGGTATATGCGGGCCTTGTTGTTGAAGTCGTCCGCAACGTCTCTCATCAGGTTTCGCTGAAGGACACGCGCAGAGTTGTGCAGACCGGCTTGCGTGACCGAGGCGAGAGAACGAGCGTCGGTTTCGAAAAGCCAGCGCTGATTGACGATTGCTTCGTTCACCGAACCGATCTGCTCAACCATCGCCGCATTCTGGTATTCGACCGGAACATCGCCTTGCGACCACGCGGGCGCTGCGAAGGCAGCGACCGCGATAGCAGAGGCAAGGAAATATTTCATCAGAGCTTTTCCCAGAACCCGGCCCCTTGAGCCGGATCAACTCCTGACTATTGGCTCACATTGGCGTAGTTCGACCAACCGTTCTGGAACACATATGAGAATGATCCATCCGTGGTCTGGGTAACGTAGGCTTCGTTGCCATTGCCCCCACCCTGGAAGATGCGAGCATTCGAGCCATCCGAATCCTGGTCGATCTCGATCAGGTTGGAACCGTCACCCTGTTCGATATACACCTTGTTGTCGGCACCGAGCGTATCAACCTCGAGCGAGTTGTTGTCGCCTTTCTGCTTGATATCAGCCGAATTGGAAGTGCCGTCCTGCATAACGATCATCTCATTGAGATTGCCGCTCTGCAGAATGGTCGCCGAGTTCAGGCCAGTACCGGACTGATCCAGCGTCATCTTCAGGTTCTCGCCATTCTGCTCGGTGTACGAGACATTATAGGCGCCGGTCTGATTGACGGTCATCGTGTTGTTGTCCGTGACCTGAGCAACCGTCGCCGAGTTCTTCTCGCCTGATTGCGAGACGGACATCGCATTATTGTTCGCACCCTGAGAGCCAACGATGGAGTTGCCGGTACCGATCTGCGTGAGGTCGACGGCAGAGTTCGCGCTGGTCTGGGTAAACGGCGTCAGGCTTTCTCCGATGGTATTTTCACCACCGATCTGCATGACGGTGAGCGTCGAACCCGATGCACCGTCCTGAAACAGGAAGGCCGAGCTGCCAATCGCACTCGTCGAGATCTGTGTCACGTCGACAATCGAGCTCGCATAGCCGTCCTGATCGATGTCAGCGGTGTTTGCAGAGCCCGACTGTTCAACCAGAACAAGGCTTTCGGCGCCGCTTTGCATGACGTCGGAGATGTTGCCCGAATCTTCCTGGGAGACGGTTGCCTGATTGAGGCCACCATACTGGTTCACGATCGAAGAGTTGCCATCCGCCCCCGGATTGGCAAGCCCCTGTTCTACCGTGACGATGCCGCCATCGCCCGTCTGGTCGACGGCAGATGCGTTGCCCATGCCGAACTGGTCTACGTCGATCGTGCCGACGCTGGCATCGTTCTGATAGATGTCGGAATCGTTGCCGGTGCCATTCTGCAGGACATCGGCGATATCATCGTCGCCATCCTGCTTGAGGTAGGATGTGTTCGCATCCGCGCCTGCGGTGCCCGTGCTGTACTGGGTCACGTTCGCCGTATTGCGAAGACCATGCTGATCGATTTGGCTGTCATTCAGGGTCGCGACAAACGGATCGCCATTATCGCCCTGCGTGATGGTTGCTTCGTTGTCGATACCAGCTTGCGTCATGTCCGAATTGCCAGACGTGCCCCCAGTCTGCACCACGGTCGCCGTCTGCGACGAACCGGACTGACTAACATCAGACTCATTCGCGAATGCAGGCGCGGCCAACACGAGAGCGACTGAAGCTCCCAATAGAAGGTGTTTGCGCATGATCTACTCCTTTAACTTCGCTCAGCTCGCGAATGGCGAGCCCCCTTCACCAACCGCCCAATCTTGTTGCTGTCCCCTGGGCGGGCCTGAACGACGCATTACGCGCCTCTCAAATTCGATTCTTCCTCAGATTCCCGATGAGCAGCTTGCGCTGCTCGCCATATTTCCAATTCGGCCATCGAACGTTGATAACCACTGAGCGTCGGCAAGCTCGCGATAGCGGCATTATAAAAGTCAGCGGCCATCAGTCCGTCTTCGCCGTCCCCTTGCGTGACTGGTCCGACGGCCGCTGCTACCGCGGAGATGGTCTGCGCGGCGACTTGGTCCTGCTTGCGGAACGCGGTATTGGTCGCTCTGGCGAGCATACGGTTCTGAGGCAGGAAATTACTGTTGCTGAGGCTCAGCATGGCGCGCCGGTCACGGCTCGCGATTGGCTTGTTCAGCGTCATACTGGACGGTAATACTCCATCTGCCGGGTCATTGCCGGACGTCGGCACCTCCGGCTCTGCAGGTGCGGACGACTGCGAAGGTGCACGGCGTTCCCGGGCTGGCGGCGCACTCACGGACCGGGTGACCTCGTCCGAAACAGCAGCCTGCTCGACAGGGCTGGAGACACGGGATGCGTAGGCCGATTCAATGTCGTCAAACACGCCATCACGTTCTGCGCGGTACTGCTCCAGAATGTCAGCGCCCGCGACACGGTCGGCAAACCCCCACACCCCGAGATCGGCGCCTTCAAGGATCAGCAGCTCGACGGCCTTTTCCGTTGCCTGGCGGAGCGCAAGCAGGTCCGGTTCATTCGTCGTGATGCCCGTGTCGACTTCCAGCAGCTCCTTGAAGGCAACATAGCGGAATACGTTTGACGCAACGCCGACCGACGCGATCTTCTTGGAGGCAACCACAGTGGTGATCACCTCACCCGTCTTCACGCTCACCGCGCGCAGATACACGGTCACCTTGTCTTCACGGTAATTCGCATGCGCGCCAATACCGAGAAAGCGCGCGCCAGCACCGCCTGTTACGGTATTGGAATCATATCCGATAATACCGCCTTCCAGAATTATGCCTGCGAACAGCAGAGGAGGCAGGGCCGCTTCGTTGACATCCTCTTCGCCAAGATATTGCCGGCGCATTTCACGGATGATCTGGCGCTCCTTGAGCAAGTTATCCAGATTTTCCCGCTCAATGACCGTGAACCAGGACCGGTTGCCAGCATCCTGCAGTGCCTTCAGCAGGACAGACGTTGCCCCCTGTGTGACCGCCTTAGACAGCGTCTGAACGCCGGATGTCGGCTTGAACTGCCCCGTCTGGTCCTCGAAGCTGTATACAGCGACAGCAGCGCGCTCACGCGGAGGTGGAAGCGCGCGAAGCGAAGACTGTGTTTCGGTCACAACTTCAGAAATGGCAGGCTCGTTGACGATGGACTGCATTGCGTCAGTCGTCGTCGTACAAGCTGCCAGGAACGTTGCTGCAATCGCAGCAAACGATGAAACCTTCAGATATCCCCACATCCTAGTAGATCCCCGAATCTGAGCCGGCATCACCGGTGATTGAAGGATCAAGAATATCGCCAGACTGGCCGGCCTCGTCGCCATAAAGGCCGCTCATGGCGCCAAGACTGGTTGGACTGGCCCCGCTTACCGCGCCACCAGCATAAAGTAATGGGACCTCAATTTCAGTGATCGCTCCTGTCGTGAGATCAGTGATCGTCAACTGAACTGAATCAAGCCCGCGATAGAACTCGATAATCTGATCACCAAAAGTGATTGTCCCGGAATCCTGTGGGTTATCACCGAAAATCGCCTCATTTACTTCGCCGGCAAGCGAAGACAGAAGGCGGCTCTGCAGCTGCCGGACGAATTGCTCTGACTGGCTGGCCGCATTCTTCTGCTGGTCAGGATCGCGATAATCGTTCTGGGCGTTGGCGATGCCAAGAAGGTGAGATGAATTGAAGCTGTCGCCCCCGAAGGAAGGATTGATTGGCTCGTAAACAAGTTCCTGTGCGGAAGCGGATAAACCGAGTACTGTAGCGATTGCGGTAGACAGCAATGCTGCTGAAAGGCGTCCCCTCATTGAGCGTCCCCGTATCTACAACGTGCCTGCCCAGACCATCTAGGCTGCGGTGTCCCCACACCGCTGCACGCATCGCCGTAACATTACCAAGGATTAACAATTCGTCAATTATAAACTATCGTTAACGATAATTTTTCTCGTTTAGCGATATTCAACACCCCGATCTACTGAATGGCTGTGTTGAGTGAGACTGAATGACTCACAAAGAGTAAAAAAACGTGCCGTCTGGAATTGCTGCAGAAGCAATGCTTGCGGCTTTGGTTTCTTTCTCGATGACGAGCGATCCACTGTTACTGTTTAGATACAATGCCCAATAGACTTCTATTGGAAATTCTGCCGTCGTTTCATCCATAGTTTTCTTTGGCTGAATTTTCATTGCGGTGGCTCGTTGCGAAATTTCCAACATCAACAGTTCGGTCAATTCAGAAACCCATTCACTATGGCAGGCTGCTGACCGCTGAAGCTGACAAGATCTATATTGCAACTGGCTACCTGCGTTGGAACGAAACTTGGACTGATCCAATCTGTTCATTTGATACTGGCAAGGTCCAATACAGGCCTTCTCCCGGCGTCGAAAGTCGGGGTCTGACCTAGCTGTGCGCTGTCGCCCTGGGAAAATGGCCGTGCAGAACATCTCCTCTAGACCGGTAAACTGACAGCAATGTTTCGATGTTGCGATCAGTGAATCGCCTGAACGCGGAAGTCGCTTGCCCGGTGGCTTGCACTATACGTAAACGGGCTCATATGCTCCCCTTGAGGACAGTATCAAACTGCTGGAATGCGGCTTTGCCCAGTCGCGAGCTCTTGAAAGTCTTCAGGCATTCCTGCTGACGCGCTTTGGCTGGAACAATTTCTCGAAAAACCAGCTCAAACGCTTCGGCAGATTCGTCGCCACCGCTCTCTCGAGCGGCATCGAAAAATCTTTGGCATTGCGGCTTTTTGTCATCGTTTGGCTTTTTTCGGTATACCAATCGACCACACGTACGAGCTGTCTGACAGGTGAGACATGAACCAAGCGGCATTCAGCGTCATGACAAGCGTGCGGGACAGTTGTTGCTGCCATAGCCTTCTTGCCGGATGCTAGCAGGAGAAAGGCTTGCGGCAAGCGTAGCACTTGTAGACGCCAGTGCAGGTAGTCAGCCTTTGAGAACACCCAATTCACCCATGACGCCGCAGTGTGGACAAGCATCACCGTCAGCCCGGACCCGAGCTTCCGCAAATTCGCGAGCAGCCTTCTCGTCGTGGAATTGAGGCAAAAGCAGGTACGACATGCCCACCCCCAAGGCGATCAAGACACAGCCCTAGCGGGGTATGCGAGGACGAAATCAGGTACTTATTCCTATTCCCACTCGATGATGAAAGAACTGCAATTTTTGTATTGAATCAATACCTTGCAAAAAGCCTGTGGAAAACTACCGTCGCCGATTCCGGCAATATCATTCCGTAGGCAAATTGAATGATGCACGCATGACGTATCGTTGCAGTTGACACGATTCCGGTGCACGGCCTGAGCGTAGCCGAATTACGGTGTCGGCTCCAGTTCGCCCTGACCTCAGCACTGCCGGACTGGGCTTAAGTAGCGGGACGCTCAACACAAAGCTCGGCAAGTTACATTTCATCGGACAGAAGCGCGCCTTGTCCGAGGGTTTGAAACATACCTCAAGCTACCAGCCCCCTGACCGACGCACGCGCCGGATCGCGGTCCTCTCGCCGTTTAGCTTTCACGCGCCCCAAGCCTACATTACCATGTGGCGAACCACACACCAATCAGCCCCTTGACTGTCAGAAATACTTGCCCTATTTTCTGACATAAAGGAGCCGGCTATGGCCATCGACAAGATCAAACGCCGCATCATCGGCAAGGGACGCGGGGCTGTCTTTACCCCCGCGGATTTCCTTGATCTCGGCTCGCGCGCCTCTGTCGATCAGACGCTGTCGCGACTGACCGATCAGGGCGTGATCCGTCGACTCGCCCGGGGCATTTATGACTACCCGAAGACGAGTCCTCGTCTGGGCCGCCTGTCGCCCGATCCTGATGCTGTCGCCGCCGCCATCGCCCGAAAGGATGGACGCGTCGTCCAGGTCTCGCCGGCGCGCGCGGCGAACATGCTCGGCCTGACCACACAGGTTCCGGCGAAGGCTGTCTATCTGACAGATGGACCAAGCCGCACGAAGCAGATCGGGGCGCAGACCATCATCATGCGCAACGCCGCCGCCAGGAACCTTGTCGGCGCTGGCAAACCGACCGGTGCAGTGTTCCAGGCGCTGCGCTATCTCGGCAAGGATGGGGTGGATGCAAGCGTCGTAGCGCGCCTCTCCAGGACGATTGACGCCGACACCCGCCGCGCCCTCGTTAAAGATGCCCTTCAGGCACCAGGATGGATGCGCCCGGTGGTTCAGCAGATCGCGGCGGCCTGACAGTGGATGGTTTCGCGCAGGAAACCGCAACCATCCGCGCGGAGGTCTTTCAGGAGACGGCTGCGCGGATGGGCGTGCAAGCCGCCATTGTCGAGAAAGACTTCTGGGTCTGCTGGACGATCAAGCGCGCTTTCTCACTTGGCGATAGGATTCCCGGCCTGATCTTCAAAGGCGGCACGTCTCTTTCGAAAGCCTATGGCCTGATCCGCCGCTTCTCCGAAGACATCGATCTCAGCCTTGACCGCCATGATCTCGGTTTCACCGGTGAGCGCGACCCGGCCAACGCGACAAGCAATAAGACCCGAAAGGCCTTGCTCGACGAACTCGAAGCCTGCGCCATTGAGGCAGTCGGCGGTTCGGTCAAAGCCGCTCTGTCAGAAGCGATGAGCGAAGCGCTTGGCAAACCGGTCCTTCTGAAAACTTCAGATGATGACCCGCAAACGCTGATCTTCACCTATCCGGAAAGCCTGCCTGCGACAGCCGCCCTGCCCTATGTGCGTTCGTTCGTTCGCCTCGAATTCGGCGCACGCTCGGATCACCTACCGGCAGAGCAGCGGGACATCTTTCCCTTTGTGAACGAACAGTTTCCGGACCTGTTCTCAGAGCCAGGCGTATCGGTGAAGACCTTGTCAGCTGCCCGGACATTCTGGGAAAAGGCGACCATCCTTCACATGTTGGCGCACCGGGATGCGGCGAGGCCGCTCGGTGAGAGGATGTCGCGTCACTATTACGACCTCGCGCAACTCGCCCGATCCAAAACAAGGCCTCAGGCCCTGAGCGATCTGGCGCTTCTTGAAGCTGTGGCGCTTCACAAATCCGTCTTCTTCCGGGCGGCCTGGGCAAATTATGAGACGGCCCGACCGCCAACGCTCAGACTCGCGCCAGCGCCTGAACTTGAGGCCGCACTTCGATCTGACTATGCGCAAATGGCTGAAATGCTGTTCGATGCGCCCGAGCCATTCGACGCCATTCTGGAAACGATCGCAGTGCTCGAAGCGGAGATCAATTCCATCGAGGCTCCTCCCAACAGTATCGCCTGACAGGCCGAAACTGCCCGGCCAAAGACTTTCGCCGCCCCCTTCGTGACCCATTAAAGTTTTGAATGGGTCACGAAATACCCATTGTGCGACACCCGACGGGCGCGGCTTCAAGTGCTCGAAGCGATGACGTCAATGCAGCGTCACCAAACCGACCTGGTCATCAAACGGGAACAAGAAGGCCTCGGACCAAAGACCGGTGGTGCTGTAGACGCGATCTGCGAAATGCTGTCGATCGTCTGACATTGTCTCGGCCAGCAACCCCATCCAGCACAGCGGCTGAAGCATTTGTGACCAGATCATTCCCGGCAAGCGGTCATAGGGCTGTCCGGCGTCCGGCGGACCGTAAAGGATTTCACGAAGCGCGCCGCATGTCACGCCTGGCACCGCCTCCGTATTCAGCACACCGAGAAACACATCCCAGTTGCCAAGCCTCGGCTCGGGCATCCGCGACGAAGCGGCATGATCGACTTCGAACAACCAGAATGGCGCGATCAGGTTGAAGAGATCGCCGGGCTTGTCAGCAATGTCCCTGCCCGCCTTGGTGAGCCGACAGGTCAGCTTGTAATGCCGGATCAGCTCGAGTTTCAGCAGAAGGAAATGCAGAGCTTCGAGCGGCGGAAAATCGTCCTCATTCAGCACCTTATTGACGAGGAACAGCTTGTCCTCTTCCCAGCCCGGCCAGGCGAACTCGGCAGCCGCCCAGTGCACGAACTTGCGCTGAAACGCCTTGCCCTTCGTCAGGCCGATCGCATCATGTTCGGCCAGATACGCCAGAAGTTTCTGAGCCGCGCCAATCATGGGCGCACCGGCAAGTGCAGGCTCATCATTCTTCACGGGCTGGAGCAGAAACGTCATCGCATATTCATCGTCAGGCTTGTTACCAAACAGGCTAACGACGAAAGCGCGGGATGCCTATTCGAGGTGTTCAAGGTTCGAACCCCGAATGTCGCGCCTAACCCGAAGCAGCACAGATCGTCGGGTTTTTTCCGCTTGCAAATCAACGGCTTATATAGTTTAGTTTGGCGCGAGTGACGTGCCACATTCCATATTTTTTATCCATATTTTTCAATCACTTACGGGAAGTGTAATCGATTCTTGGTCCTCAGCTCGGTCTGATTTTGGTCCACAGTTTTGTAGACCGCTTGAGTTCGACGCCGCTCACCGGCACCGATAGCCATAGTTAACGCGGATTGTACTCCCTGCCAAATCAAGCTTGATCTATAGAACTAGATTTCACCGCTAACTACAATGCACAGAGCGCCGAAACTCAACACATCATACTAAAGTCAACACCTAGCGCTCGACCGATA
>Ga0310345_10000382_pt1 | contig 70572 bp, 60 predicted proteins | sample HC15DNA20500_MG_FD_204667 | JGI IMG/M metagenome (GOLD analysis project Ga0310345, IMG submission 204667) | Marine microbial communities from station ALOHA, North Pacific Subtropical Gyre - HC15-DNA-20-500_MG | ecosystem: Environmental > Aquatic > Marine > Oceanic | place: Pacific Ocean: North...
GAGGCGCGGCGTTCCTCCATCTGCCCATGTCCGGTCACCGATCGTCTGCGCGGCCGCACCTGGTCTTCGTCGACTACTTCCTGCCCGAGCACCGCGGCCCCGAGCTCATCTTCGAGTACGAGCCGAACGGGCCCCTGCGCGGGATCGAGATCCTCTGCCGCGAGTGGGGACCCGTGAGCGAGGAGGACGACCCGATCGTCCGACGGCTCGGGGATCGTGTCGTTCGCGTCGACGATGAGAGTCTCTGGGCGGCTCTGACGTCGGCGTTCCCCTTCGCGGCGGGGCGGCCCGAATGGAGCAAGGTGCCCGGAGCGCAGTTTCGGGCGGCGCCGCCGGAGCGGGCCGCGAGGGCGAGCCTCGGGCCCGGGAGCCTCGACACGCGACGCGACGTCGAGGAGGTGAAGACCTTCTTCGAACGATGTGTGTCGGGCACCGAGACCCGGCCGGACGACTGGGTCGTGTACTTCGGTGACAACAGTGTCTGGGACTACAGGGTCGAGCTCGAGGCGGTGGGCGAGCTGCTGGACGAGATGGCCGAGATCCCGGAGAACAAATACGTCTTCCCGCAGGACGCCTCCTGGTGCTTCATGTGGTCGTTCGAAGACGACCTGTACTTCGGTCGGTGTCCGACGGGACGCCGAAGTCCAGCTGGCTGAACGGCCCCAGAGGTGTCTCGTGGCGACTGCGTTCGAGGTCGAGCTGCTTCGTCCGATTTCTTTGCGAAGCGTCACCACCAAGATCGACGCGTTTTACCGCGACTGTTTTGGTGTCAACGTGTCTGTGTCGTGCTCGGTCCCGCTAGACACTCGACTCGACGGCACGCAGCTCCTCTTCGTCTGCTCTCTGGATGAGGATACTGTCATCAGCGTCGACGTGGCTCAGTATGGGGACGAAGTCGGTGGCGGGCAGCCGTTCTGGCTCGGGGCGCTGGTGGATCGCATGAGAAATGCACGATCCGCGCTCTTCGCGATCGTCTTCGTCAACAGCACAGCCCAGGTCGCGGGCTCGCAGTTCGTCGACGACGCGCTTCGCGTGTCCTCGACGGACGCGACGCTCGATCCAAGCGCCGTGGACGCCTGGCTGCGTAGTCTCACCTCCGAATCCTCGTTGACGAGCGCGTGCGAAGGGGTGGAGCGACGCCTCGGCTACCTCTGCCCGTAGAATGGTGAGAAGTGTTGATCGTCCAGGTCGGATGTCGGTCTTGCGAGTACGGTAACATCGGTCTCTACCGCTGCGATTCTGGCTGCATGGTCGCCATGTGCGACGAGTGCTCTCTCGTCTGGTCGAACCCTCGAGATCTCGCTGACGACGCAGCCATGTTTCCCGAGCCGCCGGAGTTCCGGGTGTCGGCTGAGTGCGTGCTGGGCTCCAACTCCGGGTGGGCCTCGACAGAGGAGGCAGAGCGCGCCGGCCTTCTCGATCTGGTTGTAGAGAGCGACAGCCAGCGTTAGCGAGCCATCCGAAGTGCCACGGAGATTTCGAGCAATGACACCGCTGTCCTGCACACGCCTGGTCGCCCGCCTGCCGTCGGCGCTCACGGCCCTGATTCTGGTCGCGTCGTGTTCGACGGGGGCGGGCGCCGGTCGAGATGCTGATGAGACTCGCCGACGCGTGAGCGACAGCCTCGAGACGGAGTCACGTCACCCTCACACGTCCAGCGAAGTGAACGCTCCCGATGTCGTCTCTCTCTCCGTGTCGCCGACACATCTCTGCGTCAGACACCGTACGGCGGGGACCTCGTGTCTCGGCAGCAATCAGACCGGCGCTCTGGGGACGACCCGCGCCAACGACGTATCCCACCAGCTCACGGAGGACGACGACCTCGAGGTGCTCACGACCGGCGACGCCAGCTGTCTCGTGGGCGAGGCGGGCGTCCGGTGCGTCGGAGGTGGCGATCCCGCCGCGTCTCCCCGCTCCGCGCTGGAGGGGCTGACCGGCCGTTGTGAGATGCAGGGCGGGAGCCACTGGGTCTGCGGCGTCTGCGGGGAGGAGATCCGATGCGTGCCGCAGCCCGATGCTCTACGGGACGAGTCGGAGCGACCCTACGGCTTCCCCCTGCCGACGCCCGGAGCGAGGATCGCGGTAGGGGATTCCCATCAATCGTGCGCGAGCGGGGACGGGAGCGCGTGGTGCTGGAGGGGGGCGCACCTGGAAGGTCAGCAGGGCATCACGCGTGTGGCCGAGTCGCATCGCGTCCAGCAGGTGGCGCCGGGGAGTCTGGGCTACTGCATTCTCGACATGGAGGGAGCGGTCTGGTGCGTCCCGCCCGCCGCCCGCACGCTACCGCCAGAGGCACACATCACCGATTGGTTGGCCGCTCAGTACGGCCGGCCGATCTACAGCGGCGCCCTGGTCCGCGTCGAGGTACCCCGTGCCACGGAGCTCAGAGCCGGGGCGGGGTTCTACTGCGCGCTCTCGGGCGACGCCGGACACGAGCTGTGGTGCTGGGGCTCCAACGCGTGGCGCAATCATCGAGAGGCGCTCGGGGAGCCGGTCGAGCGCCCCCTGGTGTTCGGCTCGGACGTGACCGCGTTCGATCTCGGGGCGTCAACTCTGTGTACGTATTCGGAGGCCTCTTCCGAGATTCGATGCTGGGGCGCGCTCCTCGCGGCGCTCGGGCGAGCTCGATACAGCTACGGAGGCGGTCCGCGCGGGGTCGTCGTCGCGCGCGTGACCGACAGCGGCGTCGACGTGGTGCAGTGACGCGTTCCAACCCGCATCCTCACGAGACCACGTATGCGCCGCTTGGGACGCGATTCCACGATGCTGTGACTGGCGCACGCGAGACGCTTCACAACCTGAGGTGAACGGAGTGGGACGAGCGATAGAGGGAACGTCGAAGGCAGAGTCCGCCATGGGGCGGTGGGCTCCGAACGAGCTGGCGTTCATCGAGCGCTTGGAGTTCGGCAGAGGTTCTGAATCGGAGGCCACTGTGAAGCTGGTGGGCTTGTTCCAGAGGCGCGACGTCGGGGGTTGGCCGGCGATAGACAAGCCGATGCATCGCGTGACCCTGCTCTTCGATGGCGTACAGCGCCTCGAGATCGAGGGCTTTGGTAGCGCGCCGGTTCAGATCATGGGGTTCGACATTCGCTCGGTCGCTGACCGCGGCTGGGAAGGCGTGAACTTCGAGATCGAGGACTACGAAGACGGGCGCATCCGTTTCTTCTGCGGTCGGGTACAGATTCTCGAGGTCGCCGAGGCGGACATCGATGAGCTCTTGGACTGAGGCGACATCCCGGCTCGGTCTGCGTCGGTGTCGTCGTCGGCGTCGTTTGCACCACCGTCTCGACAGCTGCTCTTCAATCTAGATACCCCGGTGGAAGATTTTATCTCGGCATTCCCACGAGGCAGTATCCGTAGGGTGTTTCCCGGCGAGTTTCGCCGGCCGGGCGTCACGGTCGAACAGGCTCTCCGTGCAAGAGACTCCAGCGTCCGCAAACTTCTTACGGATGGGAGATTTGTTAGATGACCGAGCGAACTTGGTTTAGTTCCACCGTGCGGCGCGTGTGCCTGGTGGAAGGTGAGGGATGCGTAATGGCGAATGACTCCGTGCTCCTCTTTCGAGCAAGTGACTTCGACGAAGCGTTCAGGAGGGCCGTTGAACTGGGACGTGCACTAGAAGAGGAATATCGGAACCTGGCGGGGCAGCTCGTGCGGTGGCGACTCAAGGAGGTTCTATCCCTCGACAGCATCCGGGCCGAGTCTCTCGACGGCGCGGAGGTCCACTCCAGTTTCGAAGAGTTCGATCCACCACACAAACTCGAAATGGATGAGGTATTTACCCCGGAGTGTTCGGAGCCACACCAGACATTCTGATTCCCGAGCTCATCTCCGGCCACCCGTATGGCGCACAGCACATCACCGGTTTCCAAGCCACAGGCCGCTCGAGCGTTCTCGGTTCGGCAGTAGCTACTTCGTGCCGAAGAGGCGGTCGCCGGCGTCGCCGAGGCCGGGCAGGATGTAGCCCTTCTCGTTGAGCTGGCGGTCGATCGCGGCGGTGTAGATGGCGACGTCGGGGTGGGCGTCGTGGAAGGCGGCGATGCCCTCGGGCGCGGTGAGGAGGCAGACGAACTTCAAGCTCTTCGGCTTGCCCTCCTTGATGCGCTCGACCGCGGCGATGGCGCTGTTGCCGGTGGCGAGCATCGGGTCGCAGACGATGACGTCGCGGTCGCCCAGCTCGCTCGGGACCTTGTAGTAGTACTCGACCGGCTTGAGCGTCTTCGGATCCCGGTACAGCCCGATGTGGCCGATGCGCGCCGACGGGAGGAGCTTGAGGATGCCGTTCAGGATCCCGTCGCCCGCCCGCAGGATCGAGATGACGACGAGCTTCTTCCCCTCGAGCATCGGCGCGTCCATCGTCTCGAGGGGCGTGTCGATCGCCTCGACCGAGAGCGGCATGTCGCGGGTGACCTCGTAGCCCATCAGCATGCTGATCTCTTCGAGGAGCTGCCGGAAGCTGCTCGTCGAGGTCGACGCGCGCCGCATGAGGGTGAGCTTGTGCTGGACCAGCGGGTGGCCGATGACGTGGACTTCGCCCATGCCGCCCCTTCTAGAGGATGGGCGCCCCGGATGCCAGGCGCGGGCGACGCCTCGTTCCACCTCGTGCAGAACCCATGCTCCCCTCTCCAGCCCGATGGGCGTGCCGAAGCGGTAGGTCGCCCGATCTGCCGCGCGCGGGCGCGTGTCGCTCCGGCGAGACTCTCCCCACGTCAGTCCGACAGCGACTTCATCTGCTCGAGCGCGGCCACGTCCGCCAGATCTTGCGAAGACCCGATGCGCGCTTGTTGACGATGAGGTCCTCCGGGACCGCGAAGTCGTCGACGCTCACCCGCTGCGTCGGGGCACCGAACGCATGCAGCGCCTGCATCACTCGTGCGGCGTTGTCGAGCGAAGGTCGGACCCAGATGTCGAGGTCTTTGGTCGCTCGGACGTGGCCATGCGCAGCCAGGGCGTGCGCTCCTACGACGAGAAACTCAACTCCCGCGTCGTTCAACGCGGCACACATCTCTTCGTAGTCGGGTTGAGTCTCCAAGTTCTTCACTCCAGCGAAGGCATTCGCGTGTCGCCAGCCAGACCGCCGCGATTCGCTCCTCCATCGTACGCTCTGCCCACTGCTCTCTGTCCACGGCGCCGTGGTCGTCGTGCAGACGGATGATGCGTGCGGGCCAATGTCGTCTGGAGCGGCCGTCCATGCCGACAGCATAGCGCCTACGGGCCGTGGTCGAGTGGGCGTCGTCGAGACTTCCGACCCACACGGGCCGCGGAGGTATCTACCGGCGGCGCCGGGAGCCGCGTCGCTGATGGATCGAGAGCGAGCCCTTGCCGCGCGCCGGGGGGATGAGGGCCTTGGCGTGGCTGCCGATGAGGTCGTGCCGGCCGGCCTTCTTCAGCGCCTCGCGGGCGAGGTCGTGGTGGGCCGGGTCCCAGTAGAGGAGGAGCGCCTTCTGCATGCGCTTGTCGCGCAGGCTCTTGGCCGTGTAGACGGGCGCGCCGGTGAAGGGGTCCCGGCCCGAGTGGTACATGCTGGTCGCCATCGACATCGGCGTCGGGATGAAGTCCTGCACCTGGCGCGGGCGGATGCCGCGCTTCTTCAGGTAGAGCGCGAGGTCGATCATGCTCTCGATCGTCGAGCCCGGGTGCCCCGAGATGTAGTAGGGCACGAGGTGCTGGTCCTTGCCCGCCTCCTGGCTGGCGCAGGCGAACATGTCGGCGAAGCGCTCGTAGCTCTCGGCGCCGGGCTTCTTCATCTTGTCGAGCACGTCGTCGTCCACGTGCTCGGGCGCCACCGAGAGCTGGCCGCCGGTGTGGTGCCGGGCGAGCTCCTCGACGAACTCGGGGCTGCGCTCGGCGAGGTCGTAGCGGACGCCGCTCGCGACGAAGACCTTCTTGACGCCCTTCGCCTGCCGCACCTTCTTCAGGAGGCTGACGAGCGGGGCGTGGTCGGTGACGAGGTTCTCGCACACGCCCGGGTGCACGCAGCTGAGCCGCCGGCAGGCCTTCTCGATGTCCTCGGAGCGGCACTTCATCTGGTACATGTTGGCGGTCGGCCCGCCGACGTCGGTGATCACGCCGCTGAAGCCGTCCATGCGGCGCAGCTCCCGGACCTCACGGAGCACGCTCGCCTCGGAGCGGCTGCTGATGACGCGGCCCTCGTGCTCGGTGATCGAGCAGAAGGTGCAGCCGCCGAAGCAGCCGCGCATGGTCACGATGCTGTGCTTGACCGTCTCGAACGCGGGGATGGGCGCGTCGTAGGACCAGTGCGCGGACCGCACGAAGGGCAGGTCGTAGAGCGCGTCCATCTCGCCGGTCTCGAGCGGGGCGGCGGGCGGGTTGAAGTACACCGCCTGGTGGCCGTGGCGCTGGAGCAGCGGGCGCGCGTTGCCGGGGTTGGTCTCGTACTGGAAGGCGCGCGACATCCGGCTGAACGCCTCGCGGTCGTCCCTCACCTCTTCGTAGCTCGGCAGGATCACCGGGCGGCGATCGGCGACCCGGGTCGCGCCCTCGATGTCCTCGTGCTCGCCCTTGTTGAGCACGTAGGCGGTGCCGGCGACGTCGCGGATCTGCTGGACGGTCTCGCCGTCCCGCAGGCGCCGCGCGACCTCCCAGATCGGCCGCTCGCCCATGCCGAAGACCAGCATGTCGGCCTTGCTGTCGAGCAGGACCGAGCGGCGCACCTTGTCGCTCCAGTAGTCGTAGTGGGCGATGCGGCGGAGCGACGCCTCGATGCCGCCCAGCACCACCGGCACGCCGGGCATCGCGCCGCGGATGAGGTTCGCGTAGACGATGCTCGCCCGGTTGGGGCGCATGTTCGTCGCGCCGGCGGGGGAGTACTGGTCGTCCGACCGCGTCTTCTTCTGGGCGGTCAGCTTGTTGAGCATCGAGTCGAGGTTGCCCGCGCTCACGCCCACGAACAGCCGCGGCGCGCCCATCCGGAGCACGTCCTCCGCGTTGTCCCAGCGCGGCTGCGCGATGAACCCGACCTTGAAGCCGCGGGCCTCGAGGAATCGCGCGATGAGCACCGGCCCGAACGCGGGGTGGTCGACGTAGGCGTCGCCGCTGACGATCAGGATGTCGAGTTCGTCCCAACCGCGCGCCTCCATCTCCTCCCGCGTGGTGGGGAGGAAGGCGCGCAGGTCGCCGCGCTTGTTCCCGCGCGACCGGCCGAGACTGACGAGCTGACCCATGGCGCGGCCAAGGTAGCTCGCTCGCCGGCGGATCGCTCATCTCCCCCGATCTTCGACCCGCGTGCGGCTCGGGGACGAGGTCAGCCGAGGGTCTCGGCGAGGCTGGTCGCGGTGAGCACGCGCTCGGCCCACCGATCCAGCTCGGCCTCCGAGCCACCCCGGACGCGCGAAACCGTGGTCTCGTCGATCTCCCCGAACTTCAGTCGAAGCAGCTCGAGCACCAGCTCGGCCCCTCGTTCCGCGCGTCCCTCCGCGCGTCCCTCTTCGCGCTTCTTGCGCGCCAGCATCTCCTCGAGCTCCATCATCTTCTCCAGCGCCAGCCCGTCGAGCTGGCTGATCAACGCTCCCACCAGGTCCTCGCCGGGGCGGCTGATGAACCCGAGATGGCCGACGAGCGTGGCGAGCGCCTCGCCCCCGTCCTCCGCCGCGGCCACCTGTTGGAACAGGCTCGCCAGCTCCGTCGCGGGGTGGCGGCCGCCGGTCCCGAGGGGGGGCCAACGCTCCCGAGTCCGATCCGAGAGCGGTCTTCAGCGCAGCGTGGCGAGGGCGGCGAGGGCGAAGACGCGGAGGAGCTGCACGCCGGCGGCGCAGAGGATGCCGAGGATGGCCACGCCCATGATGAGTGGCGCTTTGCCGCCGAGCTGCTGTCGGTACTCGGGGTGTCGGGCCATGCTGGTGAGCACGCCGATGCCGCTGGCCAGTGAGGCGCCGGTGAGGAAGAAGCAGGGGTTGATGAAGAGGCTGCCGACGCCGAACAGCACCGACCCGGCCGCCGCGCCGACGAGCTTCTGCGTGGCGCTCTTCCAGAGCTCGTTCGTGACGTCGGCGTCCTCGCAGCCGGCGCAGAGCATGCCGTCCGCAGAATAGACGGCGGTGTTCGGGTCGGTGTCCGCCCCGCACCGCGCGCACGCGATCATCTCGCTCATGAGCTCCCCCTCGCGGTCGAGCCTATCAGAGCGCGGGGGGGAACGAGGTGGGCGTGGTGATCGGGGTGGTGATCGCGGGGTCGAGGAGGTCGTAGGCGGCGCCGGTCGCGTCGACGGAGGCCTGGAGGGTGAGGGGCTCGAGGTGGGTCGCCGCCGGGCACCAGACGATCAGGATCTCGACCGGGGTCGCCCCGCCCGCGCCGGTGAACTGGACCTGGTTCGGGGTGGCGTCGGCGTTGAAGAAGTCCTGCACCTCCAGGAAGATGTCCTCGGTGCGCATGCTGCCCACGGCGCTGCCCGCGAAGACCCAGAGCCCGGAGTCGTTCACGTCGTCGTCGGTCTCGCGCATCCAGAAGCCCTCGGTGTGGGTGAGGGTGCCGGTGTAGCGGACGACGAAGTCGAACTGGTTGCTGAGCGCGGTGCCGCCGAGGCGGTCGAAGCCGTCGACGTCGGTGACGCTCCAGGCGCCGAGCCCGTTGTCGACCCACTCCTCCACCGCCACGCCGGCCGCCAGGTCGTAGCCGGTCTGCTCGCTCATGGTGCCGCGGCCCCGCGCGAACTCCCAGATGAGGCGGCGGTCGGCGTCGCCGATGGTGCTGCCGCGGCACGCCGCGTCCTCGATCGCGCCGCCCGCGGCGAAGACCCGCAGCTCCGCGGTGAGGCCGGTGGTGGGCGCCGGGATCGCGCCCTCGGTGAAGGTCTCGGTCGCGCCGCTCTCGTCGGTGATGCGCAGCTCGCGCGGGGCGCCGTCGACGACCTCGAAGGTCCAGGTGTCGCGCTGGCCGTTGAGCTCGGGCGGGGTCTCCCAGCCGGACGGGATCATGACCACGCTCTCCACCGTCTCGCCGTCGCGCTCGACGCTGAACGACCGGAAGATGCGGCGCCGGCCCGGGCCCCAGGGGTTTCGGATCTCGGCCCACTCGAGGGTGGTGGCGTCGAAGCGGAGCTCGTAGGCGCGCTCGACGAGGGCGCCGGCCTCCGAGCGGGTCTGCAGGCCGCTCCAGACCGAGGTGCCGAGGGCGTCGAGGAGGGCGCGGCGCGGGTCGGGGCCAGCGTCGGGCGCCTCTCCCGCGTCGCCGGCGTCGACCGGGTCGACCACGCCGGAGTCGCCGGGCGCGGCGTCCGCTTCGTCGCCGGCGTCCATCGGGACCCCCGAGTCGTCGAAGCTCACCTCGCCGTCGCAGCCGACGAGGAGGAGCAGCGCCGCGAGCCAGCGGGCGCTCGCGGATCGGGGAGGTCGTCGCCGCCTCCGGGCGCCGAGCACGAGGAGCGCGAGGGCGAGGAGGGCGAGCGGGGCGGGGGAGGATCGGCCGGGGACGGCGCAGCCGCAGGCCCCCTCCTCGCCGCCGGGGCCGCCGCCCGGGCCCGCGTCTCCCGGGGCGCCGCCGTCGCCACCGCCGGGGCCGCCGTCGGGGAGCGGGGGCGGCTCGGGGAGGCCGGGCACGGTGAGGCGACGGCAGGAGGCGTCGCCGCTCGCGTACTCCGGCGGGTAGGCGCGCGAGAGCGAGCCGTGGGGGTCCGCCATCAGGTCCTCGAGGCCGACGAGCCGGCAGTTGGGCACGCTCGGCGCGCCGAAGAGCTCGAGGTCTCCGTCGTGGCACTCGACCGGCGCGTCCCCGTCGATGCTCGCCATGTGAAAGGTCTCGCCGTCGTGCACGCTGAGGAGCGGCCCGATGCCCGTGCCCTCGGGGAAGACCGCCGCCTGCAGGTAGTCGCAGAGCCCGAGCTGGGTCCACTCCATCGTGTAGGAGGCGTCGAAGCTCGCCGCGCCCGCGCCGATCGGGTCACCCGAGAGCAGGACCTGGTGGTTCGCGAAGGTCGCCGCGGTGATGTTGAACGAGTACGACCAGAGGCCGGACTCGGGCAGGAACTCGAGCGCGTGGCCGCCGAGCGTGGCCGGGGCGCTCTCGTCGAGGCGCATCTCCAGGCGGTCGGAGAAGCTGTCCCGGCCGACCCGATACTCGCGCGCGAGGTCGACGATGTAGGTCTCCGCGGTCTCGCGCACCCGCTCGGTCAGGACCTCGCGCACCTCGCGGAGCAGCGGGCCGAGCAACCTCGCGAGCGCGTCGGGGATGCTGATCGAGACGCCGAAGCGGTCGAAGAAGTCGCTGAGGTTCTGGTACCAGACCGGCGTGACCGCGCGGCCGAGCAGCTCGTAGTCGACGCTGGTGGTGCGGGTCGCCCAGTCGTCCAGCGGGGCGAAGATGGCGGCGACGTCGCTGGGCATCACGTCGAAGCCGTGGTCGGCGTCGTCGGTGATCGGCGCGTTGAGCTGGGCCGAGAGGTTGCCGATGACCTGCATCAGCGCCGGGAGGAACAGGTTGAGGTCGTCGCCGAGCCGATCGCTGATCGCGTCGAAGGCGCTCGGCAGCTCCCGGCCGCCCGCGTCGGTCCGCGGCGCGAGCAGGTTCACGTAGACGTAGTAGCGGCCGAAGAGCGTCGGGCAGCTGCCGCTGCAGGCGGTCTCGTCGTCGGGCGTGCCCACCACGCCGTCGTCGCCCGCGGTCACCCCCAGCTCGGCGCCGCGGGTCGAGCTCGGGTCGGCCATGTCGGCGATCTCGGCCTCGATGAAGGCGCGCAGCTCCACCCGCAGGCGCTGGATCTCCGCGAGGTACACCGGCGTCATCGCCACGTGCTCCCAGGACGCGAAGCCCGCGGCCCCGGCCCAGCTCAGCAGGTTGCCGTCCGGGGAGGCCGCGCGCGCCGCCTCCCAGCGGATCACCGCGTCCTGGGCGAGCCGCTGCCAGAGGGGGCTGTCCACGTCGTAGTAGGCGCGGAGCACGAAGCTCTCCGGGATCGTGTGGCGGAGCGAGGCCTCGTCGAACGCGCTCGGGTCGCTCTGGCGCACCGCGTCCTGGATCCGGCTCTCGGTGACGATGTGCCCGACCACGTTCTCGAACGACGACAGGCGCCGCGCGCTGCGGGGCGTGAGCGTGAAGGTCTCGCCGGTCTCGTGGTTGACGAAGTGGTGGGCCACCGCGTCGGTCGCGCCGTGCAGGAAGCAGCCGAGCGCGTAGGCCCGCTCCGGCTCGGTGATCGCCTCCTGGTAGAGCAGCTCGCACTGCCCGTAGGGGTCCTGATGCACCCCGTGGCTCGCGTCGGTCATCCCGGGGAAGACGGTGTTGTCGGGCCCGATCGCGCCGGCGCGGAAGGCGAGCGGCTGGTTGACGATCGCCTCGGCGTCCTCCTCCGGGAGGCGCACCACCGCGCCGCTCCAGCGCAGGGTGAGGGTGCCGTCGCCGCTGGCGATGAGGCCCTCGCGGATCTCGTTCGCCATCACGATGTGCACGCGCGTCGTGTAGGCGGAGGCGGCGCTCGGCAGCGCGAGCAGCGCGAGGCAAGCGGTCCAGAAGCGAAGGGAGGTCATGCCCCCCATCAAACCCGAGGACGGGCGCGGAGGCAATTCACGCGAAGAGCGCGCTGAGCACCTGCATCTGCGCGTGGAGCGCCTGCTCCTTGTGGCCGAGCAGATACATCTGCGAGAGCAGCGGCGAGGCGTTGATCTCGATGAACGCGGCGCGGGCCGGGTCGGCCTCGAGGCCCTCGAGCTTCAGGTCGACGCCGAAGTGCCGCAGGCCCACCGCCTCGCCGGCCCGGGCGCACACCTGCCGCAGCCCCTCGGGGATGCGCTCGACGATGCGGGCGGTGCTCGCGCCGTTGAGGTTCTGGATCGGCCCGTCGAACGACAGCGCCGCGCCCTCGGGGGGCACGCTGGTCATCGTCCAGCCGCGGCGCTCGACCGTCTGGCGGAAGCGGCGGTCGCGGGTCAGGCGGCGGAGGCGCTCGGCGTCGGCGAACCGGGGATCGCGCGCCGCGAGCAGCTGGCCGAGGCTGCGCTTTCCGTCGCCGCGCACCTCGATCGGGCGCCGCTCGTAGCCGACGAGGAAGCGCCCATCGAGGAAGTCGAGCCGGAAGTCCCGCCCGTCGATGCGCTCCTGCACCAGCGCGATCGCGTCGAGCTGCCAGGCGGCCCGGACGGCGCGGCGCAGGGTGCCCTCGTCGTCGGCGAGCGTCACCCCGCGGCCGTGGCTCAGGCGGTTGGGCTTGACCACCACCGGGTAGCCGAGCTCCTTCGCGAACGCGACGCCCGGCGTCATGCCCGCGCGGTCCCGGTAGGACGTCATCGACGGGTGCTCGCGGGAGAGGCAGCGCGTGGTCCGGGGCGTGCGCAGGTCGGCGCGCTCCAGGAGCATGCCGGTGTAGTGCTTGTCCTCCGCCAGCCGGGCCGCCACCGCGTCGTTGAGCGGCGAGCGCCCCCCGAGCATCGCCTGCCGCCGCTCCCCTTTTCGGAGCTCGAAGAGGTACCCGTACTCCGGATCGAGCACCGACGCCTCGAGGCCCAGCCGCTTGGCGGCCTCGAGACAGAGCTGGGTGGCGGTGGGCAGCGTCGACAAAGCGCCGATGCATGCGTCACCCCAGCCCCGTTGGCAAGCATCGATTCGGGGGCGGATGCGTCGCCACGAGCTGAGCTGGCGCGGTGGCACGGTCCGGCATGGGCTCGGGCGGGCGGCGCCGGGGGGCGCGGGCTGGCACCGGATGTGCTGCAATGGCGGGGATGCGTCGCGCCTGGCTTCTCCTCCCCGTCCTGGTGGCCTGTGCCTCTCCCGAGGGCGAGGCCGCGTATCGGCCGCTCGCGTGCGGGGAGGCGGCGGCGGGGGAGGTGACCGAGGTCGCGTCGTTCCTCGGCAACGCGCGCGGCCTCTCGATGGGGGAGTGCGGCCACCTCAGCTGGACCACGCCGGACGGGGACGTGGTGCGTCTGGAGCCCGGGCTCGAGGGGCCCGAGACCCTGGCGACCGCCGCCGCGGGAGCCACCCTCTCGCAGGCCGGCGACCAGCTGCTGCTCCGCGACACCGAGGGCGGGGTGACCTGGCGGCGGCTGCCCGACGGGGAGGCGCACCGGGTGGAGGCCAGCGCGCAGGGGTTCGCCCGGCTGGGCGACCGGGAACTCGCCTGGGCCTGCGGCGGCGGGGAGATCGGCGTGTTCGACGAGGAGGGGTTCACCCCGCTCGTGGACGACGTGGCCACGTGCGCCGGCCTCGCGCTCGCGCCGGGGGCGCCGGTGCTGCTCTACGTGGGGCCCGAGGATCTGCTCCGCCGGGTCCGGCTCGACACCGGGGCCTCGATCGGGCTGCCGGAGGTCCCCTTCATCGCGGTGCGCGGCGATCAGCTGAGCCTGAGCCGAGACGGACGCCTGCTCGTGCATCGGCCGGTGCGCGCGTCGCAGCACGTGGGGCTCTTCGATCTCGAGGCCGACGAGCGCTTCCTCGGCGCGATCGAGGTGCGCTCGCACCAGGTGCTCCAGGCCGGCGATCACACGCTCGCGATCTACGGGACCGAGGGCGCCTACGTGGTCACCCCGGACGGCTGGGTGAACCTCTACGAGGGCGGCGACGTGTGGGCGCTGTCGGAGGACGGCGAGCGGGCGCTGATCTACTTCGAGGGCACCGACGCGGAGGACCGACGCTTCGAGGTGGCGACCCTCGACGACTTCACCAGCGAGCGGCTCGAGCTGCCGACCCACGGGGTGCTCGGCCTCGCCGGTCGCTCCGAGGACGGCGGGGCGGTGGTGATCCAGCTCCGGACCGCGGACGGCGACGTGCGGCTGTTCCGGGGACGCTGGACCGACGGCGCGCTCGAGGAGCTCACCCCGCCCGGCCTGAACCCGCGGGTCTACTGGGTGGCCGACGACGGCGCGACGCTCGTCCACGTGAACGACGACGCGGCGGCCCTGGTCGATCCGTCGGGGGAGATCGCGGCCCGCTTCGCCAACGTGGGCACCCTGAGCGCGCGGGCGACCGCCCGAGGCGCGCTCCTCCAGATCCGGGACCGCGACTTCAGGGAGCAGCGCCTCATCGCGGTGCGGGGCGACGGGACCCAGCGGACCCTCTTCAGCGGGGAGTCGCTCCAGCAGGTGCTGCTCGACCGCGGCGGCGCGCGGGTGGCCTTCACCACCTTCGGGCCCGACGAGGCCGATCCGACGATGTCCCGGACGACGGTGTGGGCCGGCGCCCCACACTGATGGGGTGAACCGACCTCGGGGTGGCGGCTGGAGTTGTCACCGGGGCGGGCTGGTATCCCGAGGCGGAGGCTGGCACAGTCGCTGCTCCCGAACAGCTTCGGAGTATACGCAGCATGAAGCGCCTGACTTTCCTCGCCCTCTCCTTCGCCCTCGGATGCTCGGCCGCCCCCGGCCCGGGCTCGGGCAACCGCGACTCCGGCGCCCCGACCGAAGACGCCTACGTCCCGCCCCGCACCGACGCCGGGCCCGGGGACGAGTGCGGCAACGGGCTCGACGACGACATGGACGACCGCGTCGACGAGGGCTGCACCTGCTCGCGTGGCGACCGTCAGCGCTGCTGGCCCGGCGATCCGGCCCAGGCGGGCGTCGGGGCGTGCGGCTGGGGCACCCAGGACTGCGTCGCCGACATGGAATTCGGGCGATGGGACCGCTGCGTCCTCTACGGCCGCGCCTCGGACGAGGTCTGTGACGGGGTCGACAACGACTGCGACGGAGAGCTCGACGAGGGCTGCGAGTGTCGCACCGGTGACACCGAGGACTGCTACACCGGCCCCGCCGGCACCGAGGGCGTCGGCCTCTGCGCGGCCGGCAGCCGGAGCTGCGAGGCCACCGCGGACGGATCGGCCTGGGGCAGCTGCTCGGGCGACGTGCTCCCCGCCGCCGAGGTGTGCGACGGCTCGGACGACGAGGACTGCGACGGCCGCATCGACGAGGGCTGCACCTGCGTCCCCGGCGAGAGCCGCTCCTGCTACTCCGGGCCGGCGGGCACCAGCGGCCGCGGTGAGTGCCGCGCCGGCGTGCAGCGCTGCGAGGGCGATCCCTCGACCTGGGGCAGCTGCGTGGGCGAGGTGACCCCCGGCGGCGAGGTCTGCGGCAGCGGCCGCGACGAGGACTGCGACGGCCTCGTGGACTGCGCCGACTCCGACTGCGAGACCTCGAGCGCCTGCTGCACCCCCTTCGACGAGACCCTCGCGGTCGTGCCGGCCGAGGGCGAGCTGCTCTTCGTGGTGGACCGCTCGGGCAGCATGGACTGGCCCGCCTCCTCCGGAGTGACCCGCTGGCAGGCCCTCCGCGACGCGATGGACACCGTCCTGCCGTCGCTCACCGACCTCCACATGGGCCTGCTGACCTTCCCCGAGATGGACGGCACCTCCGAGCGCGACAACTGCATGGTGGCCGGCAGCCCCGACATCGCGATGTCGCTCGGCACCGGCAGCTCCATCTCGTCGCGCCTGGTCACGGTGGACCCCCGCGCCGGTGACACGCCGACCCCGGCCGCGTTCTCGACCGTGCAGAGCTACCTCACCGGCGCGCCGTCGACCCGCGAGCAGTTCGTGGTCCTGATGACCGACGGCCTGCCCGAGCCGAACTGCGGCGCCACCGTGCCGGCCACGGTCACCGCGATCGCGAACCTGCGCAGCTCGCTCGGCATCGACACCTTCGTGCTCGGCATCGTCGGGCCCGACAACATGGGCGACACGAGCGGCATCCCGGCGCTCCGCGACGCGCTCAACATGTTCGCCGACGCCGGCGGCCGCGCCCGCCCGGGCTCGACCCGCTACTACGAGGCGCTCGACGGCCCCGCGCTCACCCGCGCCCTCCGCGCCATCATCGCCGCCGCGACCGACTGCCACTTCGAGCTGTCGACCGCGCCCGGCCGCCCCGGCTCGGTCACCGTCCGCCAGGACGGCGCCGTCGTCCCGGCCAGCGGCTACAGCCTGAGCGGCACCCGCCTCGAGTTCACCGGCTCCTACTGCGACAACATCCAGGCCGGCCTCGTCAGCAGCATCCGCGTCTCGGATGGGTGCTGATCGGGCGACCGGGGGACGATCCCAGCAGGCGGCGGCCTCCACTCCGTCGCCCTCTGCGTCTCTGCGCCTCTGCGAGAGACGATCGGTCGTAGAATCGCGGCATGCTTCGGTTTCTGTGGCTGGGTCTCGCGCTCTCGGTGGTTCCGCTCTCGGCGCGCGCGCAGGGGGTCGAGAACACTCCGTCGCTCTGTCAGAACGGGGAGGACGACGACGGGGATGGTCTCGTCGACTGCGCGGACGACGGCTGCGCGCAGCTGATCTTCTGCGCGACCGGATCGCCGACCGCCGAGGTCTGTGACGACGGCGACGACGACGACGGGGATGGGCTGGTCGACTGCGACGACGACGACTGCCGACAGCAGTGCTCGCGCTCGATCGCGATCGACGGCCAGCCCGGAGACCGCCCGATCTATCAGCCGCGCGTCCGGCCGGAGCCCGAGCCCGAGGTCGGCTTCCTCGAGCACGACGATCCGCGGCGCTACCCGACCCGCGCCGCGCTCCAGCCGCAGACCTACCTGAGCGGCATGCTCGTGCCCCGGCTGGGCTTCGCGCTGTCGCCCTTCGACATCTTCCGCGACGATCACCTCGCCCAGCTCGGGGTGGGGCTCACCTACGGCATCTTCGACTTCTGGCAGGTCACCGTGCTCCTGCCGGTGCTGCGCATGGCCCCGAGCGTCGACTTCGAGAACCCGGCGCTGAGCACCACCCTGCGCATCTTCGAGAGCGAGGTGCTCGAGCTGTCGCTCTACGCGAACCTCGCCTGGCCCATCGACCGGGCGAGCACGCTCGGCGATCCGGAGCCGCTGCCGACGCATCACCTGCTGGCCCGCTCGCGCTTCAGCGACGTGACCCATCTCGACGGCGGCTTCCTGGTGCGCGTGCACGCGGGCGAGTGGGTGCGCCTCGACGCGACCGTGCCGGTGGTGACCGCGGTCTTCGCCGACCCGGTCCGCGGCGACGTGACGATCGATCTGAGGGCCCTCGTCTCGCTCGGTGACTTCGCCTACCTCGGCGCCTACTCCGGGATCATCCTGCCCGGCCCGAACCTCGACCGACCCAACGTGCCCTTCGGCTTCTTCGCGGGCGCGATCGTGCCGGGGCCGACGTCGCGGGGCCCGCTGATGGACCTCACGCTGCGCTTCGGCTGGCCGGTCTTCTACGACGGGGCGCCCGGCCTCGGGAGCGGCGGCGCGGTGGTGACCGACTTCTGGCAGCTGACCTTCGAGGCGCGCCTCTTCACGTTCCTGCTCCCATGAATGCCCGGGTCGGGCTCGCCGCGCTCGCGTTCTTCATGGTGACGAGTCGCGGGCTGACGGTGGGCGACGCGGCCGTGCACCTCGACGTGGCCGACGGGCTGGTCTCGCGGGGTGACCTCGCGCTCTCGTTCGACGTCGGGCCGCTCGCGGTGAGCACCGAGCCGGTCGCCGGGGCGCTCCTGCACACCGACGCCGAGGGCCGGGTCCGCTCCTCGCTGCCCCTCGGCATGGCCCTCGTCGGCGCGCCGCTGGTGGCGGTGGGCGGGCTCTTCACGGACCGCCCGCTCGCCGACGTCATCGCGCCGCTGTTCGACCCGGAGACCCGCGAGCTCGGGGCGGCCCTCGGGCCGCTCAACCGCGATCCGCGCGCGCTCGCGTTCGCGCTGCTCGGGCCGATCTCGGGCGCGATCTCGATCCTCTGCGTCTGGCTCCTCCTGGACGACGTCTCGCGCCGGGCCCGGCTCGCGGCCGTGATCGCGCTGGCGCTCTCGCCGCTCGGGGTGTTCGCCGGCACGGGCTGGACGCAGAGCGTGACCGCGGCTTGCCTGGCCTTCGGCGCCTGGCGCGTCCGCCGTGGCCAGGCCTGGGAGGTCGGCCTCGCGCTCGCGCTCGCCACCCTCGTCCGCCCGGACCACGCGCCGCTCGCCATCCCCTTCGCGCTCGCCGTCGACAGACGCCCCCGCGACCTCGCCGCCGTGCTCGGCCCGGTCGCCGCCGTCGGCCTGCTCTACGCCGCGCTCGCCCCGACGCGCTACGGCGGCGGCTACGCCTGGGCCACGGTGATCGAGGGCCTGAGCGGCCTCCTCTTCAGCCCCCTGACCGGCCTCTTCGTCTACGCCCCGTTCGCCCTCGTGGGCCTGCTCGGCGCGCCGCGGCTCGGCCGCCTCCGCTGGCTGCTGCTCGTGCCCGGGATCCAGCTCGCCACCTACGCCGCCTGGTTCGACTGGTCGGCGCACCTCGCGTACGGCCCTCGCTTCCTCGTGCCCTCCCTGCCCATCCTGGCGGTCGCCTTCGGCCTCGCCTTCGAGCGCCACCGCGCGCCGGCGCTCCTCGCGATCGCGGTCGGCGCCGCCCTCGCGATCCCCGGCCTGCTGCTCGCGCACGCGCGCATCCCCGAGGTCGCCGCGTGGGCCCATCCGACCTTCGTCGACGCGTGGGCCGCGCTCCTCCGGGGCGGCGTCATCGACTGCACGTCGACCTACGTCCCCGCCCAGGCGGTGGGGACGCTCGTCGTCATATCGTCATTCGCGCTGCTCTCCAGGCGGCGCGGACCAGGGCCGCGCTCCACCACGCCGCCGTGAGCGCCACGAGCCCCGCGCCGCCGACGCGGACGAGCAGGAAGACCCCGGCGATGAGCGCCTGATCGACCGAGGCGCCGCCCGGAGAGAGGAAGGCCGCCGCCGCGTTGGTGTCGACGGCGAGCCCGGCGAGGAGGCGGTCGAGGCCCAGCGCGACGAGCGAGATCGCCGCGAGCGCGATCCCGGTCTTCATCGCGCCTCCCAGCGCGAGGGCGGCAGCGCGGTCGTCAGCGCGAAGAGCAGCGCGTCGCCGAGCGGCCCACCGAGCGCGTGGCGCCCGTCCACCGGGCCGCCGAAGAAGCTCGCCGTCGCGAGGTGCGCCCGGAACGTCTCGCGGTCGCCGTGGGCGCGCGCGAGGCCGATCACGAAGCCGGTCGCGCTCACCCCTTGACCGAGGATCACCGGCCCGGAGTCCACGTCCCCCCAGCCGCCGCTCGGCGCCGGGTACTCGCGCGCCGTCCCGAAGCCCAGCGTCCGGGTCAGCATCCCGGCGCGGAGCGACCGGTGGAGCGCCAGGCTGAGCGCGCCGTCCGAGAACGACAGGAAGTACGCCGCGAGCGCGGTGCCGGATCCGCGTGGGCCGTCGAGCGGCGCGCCGTCGTCGGGGTCGACGCGCTGGTAGAGCAGCCCGGTCCGCGGATCCCGGTAGCGAGTCTCGAGCCTCCGCGAGAGCCGCCGCCGCAGCGCGCCGTGGTCCTCGCCGGTCACCGCGTCGTGCACCCCGAGCGCGCCGAAGAAGGTCGTGTTGTCGGTCGGGTAGACCTCGCCCGGGTAGGTCTCGAGCAGCCCGAGCTCGCTCGCCGACGCGCGCTGCACGAGGTGCCGCATCACCCGCTCCTCCATCTCGACGTGCCGGGACGTCGGGCTCACCGCCCGCGCGACCGCCAGCGCCAGCGAGAGGTAGCCGAGGTAGCCGACGTGATCGCGGACCCCGCCGAGGTCGCTCAGCGCGTCGCGCCCCCAGGCCTCCCTGTCGAAGGCGCGGGCCTCGGGCGCGAGCATCGCGTCGAGGCTCTCGTCGATCCGCGCGGCGTGCTCGGCCCGCAGCTCCGGGTGCTCGAGCGCGGTCTGCGCGTAGCCGAGCACGGCCATCAACCGCGTGACGAAGAGCCACTCCCCGTCGAAGCGGGCCGCGCCGGTGGAGAAGTCCCCGCGGTCGAGGTCCGCTCCCGTCCACGCGTCCATCGCCCGCGCGCGCTCCCGCTGCGCCTCGAGCTCCCCGTCGAAGAGCGCGTCCGCGTCGCGCCCGTGCCACGCCGCGAGCCCACGGACCGCGAGCAGGAAGCCGATCAGGGCGGCGAGGAGGGACGACGCGCGACGCACGGTCAGCCTACGTGCGGGGCCCCCGGTCCTGTTTCCGCGCTCTGTCCGGACGGTCGCGAGACGGCGGCGAGCGGTCGCCGCGCGCCGTCGAGCGGATCACTCGCGGGTCAGGTGCACGCTGGGCGCGTCGCGATGAGCCTGGTGCGCGCGCACGACCTCGGCGAGCGCCCCGCGCCCGAGCGCGTCGTAGGCGCGGGCCATGACCTCGGCCGCCGCCGGGTGGGCGTCCTGGCAGTCTCCCCGCGTCCACACCGCGCGCGCGAGCCCGAGGGCGCGGCCGGGCTGTGAGGCCCCGCGCGCTTCGGTCACGACCGCATCGCAGGCGCCCTCGCGCAGGCGCCGCTCGATCGCTCCGAGGTCCAGGCGTGGGCCGACCTCGGCCTCGTCGACCACGAGCCCCATCCCGTCGGGGGTCGGGACGGTCGGCCGGCGGCGCGGCGGGGAGGGTGGCCACACGTCCGCGGCGCGCGCCGAGGCGACGAGGGCCTCGCGCAGGGCGGTCGCGGCCTCGATCTCGGCGCGGTACTCGTCCGCGTAGTCGGGGTCGTCCTCCTCGTTCTCACGGCTGCCCTCGATGCGATCCTCCGCCCAGCCGATGAGCGCCCCGTGCAGGGAGGTCGCGTCGCCTCCGATCTCGTAGGCGTCTCGCGCCCACCAGCGGGCGACCGCCGAGGGCGACTCCGGGGTGTCGAACCAGTAGCCCCACTGGAGGCCGTCCGTGTCGCCGGACGCCACGGTGAACAGCTCGGGCGGCGCGTAGGTGAAGCGCCAGTGGAGCGACATCGGCAGATCCTCGGGCGGGCGCTCGCCGGCGAGCAGATCGAAGGGCCCGCAGAGCACCACGCCGAGCGCGTCGAAGGCGCGGCGAGGGGCCTCGGGGCGCAGCTCGCGCGCGAGCCTCCACACGGCGAAGAGCTCGTCCGGGAACCGAACGGCGTAGAGCGAGTCGAGCCGGGCGCGATCGGGGTGGTGCATGGCGGGTGAGGGAGGAGTCGGAGCGGGCTCGTGCGCCGCGACGCAGCCGCAGCCCGCGAGGGTCAGCGCGACGGCGGCCACGAGGCGCGCAGGGCTCGGTGACATCGCCGGACCGTACGCCGCTGGCGCGGTCGGCGTCGAGACCCCATGCATACGGAATGGAAGGCTGCGCACTGTGCGGGCGGGATCGACCGCTGACCTTTCATCACCTGATCCCACGCACCCTGCACCGGAAGAAGCGATACCAGCGCGCGCTGTCGAAGGACGAGCTGCAGCGCGGGGTGTATCTCTGCCGCGACTGTCACGACGCGGTGCACCGCTTCGTCTCGGAGAAGGAGCTCGGCGCGTCCTACCGCACCCTCGAGACGCTGCGCGCGCACCCGGACATCGCCAAGTTCGCGCGCTGGGTGAGCACGCGCGGCGGTCGTCACCGGATGCGCTGAGGCTCCCTCGCCTGAGGCCGTGCGTAGGGGTTGCACACGAATTCGCCGATGATTATCGGATCCAATCGAGACGACATTCGAGGTGAGGCCGGCCTGCGCGGCGTCGCTTCCGATGGCGACGAAGCGCGGCATCACGCCTCCCTCCCCGACATGGAGGTATGCGATGCTGACACGAATGGGCATGGGCCGGAGCCGACCTGCGATCGGCTTCGACGACCGCGTCTTCGACCAGATGTTCCGCCTCTTCGGCGACCTCGACCGGGGCTTCTCTCCGGCGTGGCAGACCGCCGCGGCGATGCCCCGGATCGACCTCGTCGACGCCGGCGCGGAGCTGAAGCTCTTCGCCGAGCTCCCGGGCTTCTCCGAGCAGGACGTGGACATCACGATCGAGCGCAACCGGTTGACCCTGCGCGGGCAGCGGAAGCTCGAGGTCCCCGAGGGCTATCGCGTCCGCCGCAGCGAGCGCGGTGACCTCGCCTTCGCGCGGAGCATCACGCTGCCCTGCCGCGTGGACGCCGACGGCGTCGAGGCGACGCTCGAGCACGGCGTGCTCCAGCTGCGCCTGCCCAAGGCGCCCGAGGAGCAGCCGCGTCAGATCACCATCAAGAAGGCCTGAGAGGAGGTGCGACATGACCGAACAGACCGCGCTGACACGCACCAACGGGCACACCGCGAACGACGTGATGACGACGATGCCCGCGGTGCAGCCGAACGTGGACATCTTCGAGAACGAGCAGGAGCTGATCGTCGACTGCGATCTCCCCGGAGTCGCGCAGGACACGCTGTCGGTTCACCTCGACGGAACGCAGCTCACCCTGGAGGGCGAGCGGGCGGCCTACGAGGGCTGGAGCGTCGCGGCGCGCTACCGGCGGACCTTCACGGTGCCCGAGCACCTGATCGACGCCGATGGCGTGGAGGCCGAGCTCCGTGGGGGCGTGCTCAGGGTGCGTCTGCCCAAGCGCGACGACGCCCGGCCCCGAAAGATCACCGTCCGATCGGTGGACTGATCAGGCTGGAGGTGACCCATGAGCTCCCGAGCCTGGACTTCGATCCGGCGCGGCTGGGAGCACCTCACGGCGAGCCTCGCCGGGCAGGCCGTCCCCGTGCGGCGCGGCGTCTCCCTCAGCGGAGCCCGCGCCGACAGACGGCCGAGCTTCGACGTCCTGGAGTCCGAGCACGAGCTGCTCGTGCGGTGCGACGTCCCGGGCGTCAGGCGCGACGCGCTCGACGTGTGCGTGGACGGTGACCGACTCGTGGTCACCGCCGCTCCCGACCGCCTCGGCGTCATCCGACTTCCGTGCGCCGTCGCCCCACGCGGCGGCTTCGGCCGCCTCCGACGAGGCGAGCTGATCCTCGAGCTCCCCAAGGCGCGGCCCACGGCTGCGCCCGTGGTGAGCGGCATGGCTCTCTGAAACCCCTCCCACCGCCGGGGGGTGGAGCGACGGCTCCGCCCCCCGGCATCCCTGGCAGTGAGGTACGATCCGTCGGTGCTCACCCGCAGCGAGAGGCTCTCCCGGCTCCGGCGGCGCACCGGGGCGGTGCTCGTCGACGGCTTCTTCCGGGGGGCGTCGCGCGTCGGGCAGCTCCACCCGCTGGCGCGGCCCGAGCGGCACGGGGTGGAGGTGATCCGCGACCTCGCCTACGCCGAGGAGAGCCGGCGGCGCGAGCACCGCCTCGACGTCTACCGCCCGCGCGACGTGACCGGGCCGCTCCCGGTGGTGATGTACATCCACGGCGGGGGTTTTCGGATCCTCTCCAAGGACACGCACTGGGTGATGGGCCTCGCGTTCGCGCGGCGCGGCTACCTGGTGTTCAACGTGGGCTACCGCCTCGCGCCCGCGCACCCGTTCCCCGCCGCGGTCGAGGACACCTGCCGCGCCTTCGAGTGGGTCGTCGAGCACGCCGCGCGCTTCGGCGGAGATCTCGACCGGCTCGCGATCGCGGGCGAGTCGGCGGGCGCGAACCTGGCGACGAGCGTGACCCTCGCGACCGTCTACGCGCGCGAGGAGCCCTTCGCACGGCGGGTGTTCGAGACCGGCGTGGTCCCGAAGGCGGTCCTGCCCGCGTGCGGCATCTTCCAGGTGAGCGACGTGGAGCGCTTCGCCCGACGCAAGGCGCGCTTCTCTCGCTTCCTGCTCGATCGCCTCGAGGAGGTCGAGCGCGGCTACCTCGGGGGCGCGGAGCACGGCGCCGCGATCGACTTCGCCGATCCGCTCTCCTGGCTCGAGCGCCGCGAGGACCCGGACCGCCCGCTCCCGCCGTTCTTCTTGCCGGTCGGCACCAAGGACCCGCTCCTCGACGACACCCGCCGCCTCGCGAGGGCCCTGCGCGCGCACGGGGCGACCGCCGAGGACCGCTACTACGAAGGCGAGATCCACGCCTTCCACGCGTTCCCCTTCCTGAAGAACGCCCGCCGCTGCTGGCGCGACACCTACGCCTTTCTCGAGCACGCGCTGTGACGGGTCAGCGGCTGTAGGTCGGCGTGTAGGGCCCGAGGGGCTCGACGCGCCACCACCGGCCCGTCTCCAGGAGCAGCGCCCAGTCGCCGAAGCGGTAGTCGGAGACGCGGGCGCGCACGTAGCGCGGCGGGCGGCCGTCGAAGGGATCCTCGGCGAAGAGCGCGAGCACGCTCGGCTCGGCCTCGAGCAGGCGGCGCATCAGGCGGCCCAGCCACGGGCTCTGACGGTGGTCGCCGAGGGCCGCGAACCACATCTGCCAGTCGAGGCGCGGCATGTGCGGGGCGCTCCAGCCGGGCAGCTCCGTCGGGTCGCTCGGCTTGTGGCGGAAGCGGTAGGCGCGCCAGGTCTCGCCGTCGAGGCTTCCTTCGAGCTCGATCTCGCGGCGCGTCGTGGTCATGCGGGCGAAGAGCCCGTAGGTGCTGGTGACGTGGAAGGCGCGCGCGTGGGTGAGCGCCTCGTGGGCGACGTCGGGCAGCGACGGCCCGCCGCCGAGGCCGAAGATCAGCGCCAGCGCGCCGAGGCCGATCGGCAGGGTCGCGAGGCCGTTCGCCGCGCGCGAGGCCGGCTTCGAGCGCGCCGGGCCCACCTCGAGCTTCGGGATCCGGGCCAGCCACGCGTCGTCGAGCATCGGCAGCGCGATGACGATCGTCAGCAGGTTGAAGAAGCCGTAGTTGCCGGTCAGCGCGATGATCCCCATCAGCCCGATGAAGCCGACGCCGGCGACCCGGAGCGCCCAGCCCGCGAGCGCGTCGCGTCTCGACAGCGCGGCGGCCGCGGCGAGCGGGATCGCGAACGGCAGGACCAGCTCGACCGCGAAGGTGAGCAGCGCCCCGAGCGCGTGCACCCAGCCCGGGAGCTGATGCGCGAGCCAGGAGAGCGGGCCGGGCAGCGGCTGGGTCCAGTAGTGGAACGAGAGCGCGTCGAGCCCGCGCCAGACCGGGTCGCCGCTCATCAGCTTCACCGCGCCGCTCAGCAGCATCAGGCGGAACATCAGCGCGTGGATCGCCCAGCGCGCGAGCGTCGGCATCGGGGTGATCGCGCCGGGCCGATGCAGCGCGCGCCACGGCAGCGCGATCGCGCCCAGCCACCCGGTCTCGACCAGCAGGATGTCCCACTGGAACGCCATGAACGGCCCGCCGACATGACGGAGCGAGAGGTAGAGCAGGGTCGCGATCAGCGCCGAGGGGCCGGGCGCCGCGCCGAGCAGGAGCGCGAGCGAGGCGAGCTCTCCGAGCAGACAGATCGCGGTCAGCGCGCCGTCGTCCGCGCCGAGCCACCAGGTCAGTGTGGGCACGTCGAGATAGCCGAGGCCCCGCGCCTCGAGGGCCCGCATCCACTCGACCGCGGGCGTGATCCCGCGCTCGCCGATCAGCCCCGCCTGCTGGAGATGCCAGGAGACGAACGCGACCCCGAACACGAGGCCGAGCCCGCGCCCGAACAGGTAGCTCCCCTTGGAGTGGGTCACGCGACCGAGCGGTGCAGCACCGCGGGCGCGCCGACGCCCTCGCGCGAGAACGCCTCGAGCACCCGCTCGGTCACGTCGGTCTCGAGCGCCTTCTCGTAGCGGACGTCGACCACGTAGACCTTGGCGCGCAGCCGAACGGCCACGAAGTCGTTCTGCTGCACCTCGCTCACCACGATGTTCCAGGGCTTCTTGAGGTAGGTGAAGCGGCTGGAGGCGAGGGCCTCGCGCACGATGCGCTTGGCGAGCGGGATCGACTGGTCGATGCCGATGAAGAAGTCCATCTGCACCAGCATGTCGAGCGCGCCGGCGTTGCCGCTCGAGACGATGTCGGTGAGGAACTTGTTGTTCGGGATGGTCACGAGGTTGTCGTCGAGGGTGACGAGGCGGACCGCGCGGAGGCCGATCTCGATCACCTCGCCGTAGACCCCGCCGTAGCTGATCCGATCGCCCACCTGGAAGGGCTTGTCGATCAGGATCGTGATGCCGGCGATGATCGAGGCGACCAGATCCCGGAGCGCGATGCCGATGGCCACCGCCAGGGTCCCGCCGAGAGCGAGGAGCGCCTCGTCCGAGAGCTGGAAGACGAGCGAGACCGCGGCCGCGAGCCCGCCCAGCCAGAGCATCAGCCGGAGGATCGCCTTCGTCTGCTGCAGGGTGAGGCGGTACTCGGTGAAGCGCGTACCGGCCCGCTCGAAGGCGCCCTCGGTCAGGCGCGCGAGGAACCACGCCACGCCGAGCACAATCGCGGCTGGCAAGAGGCCTTGCGGTCGGAAGAACTGGAGGATGCTGGGGTCGTCCATCGCCGTGACCTCAATCGAAGAGCAGCCGCTTGCGGCGCAGGTAGCGGATGATCGCGCGGTACCAGTGGGTCGTGAGGCGCCAGCTCCCGTGCTCGTCCCGGAAGACGTAGCGGCGGCCGGCGAGATAGGCGAGGACCGCGGCGCACTCGCGGCGATCCATGTGGGTGGTCAGCGCCGCCTCCGCCTCGGTCACGTTCTCGTGGAGCGCCACCGCGGCGAGCAGGAAGCGGCTCTGCTCGTGCAGCTCCTCGAGCGCCTCGACCTCGGGCGCGCGGAAGAGCTGGACCCGGAGCTGGCCGTTCTCGACGTCGAGCGAGTGCAGCCAGTAGTGCATCGCGATGCGCGGGTTGCCCTGGGCGTAGTCCCAGAGGAGGCGCAGGTACTCGCTCTCGGTGCGCAGCACCGCGTCCTCGAGCGCGCTCCCGGCGAGGCGATCCACCACCAGGTCCCGGAACGACGCCTTGCGATCGAGCGCCTTCATCCGCGTCCGGATCAGCGCCGCGATCTGCTCCTCGGGCCAGCCGGTCAGCTGCACCCGGTCGGAGAAGAGATCCTGCGCCTGGCGGGCGCGCTCGAGGTAGAGCCAGGTGTAGCGGGAGAAGGCGCAGACCCACACGATCTGCTCGGCGGTGCGCGCCGTGATCTCGACCAGCGTGTCGAGCGCCCGGGTCCCGCCGATCGCGCGGAGGACCAGGTTCTGCCCGTGGTCGAGGAGCACGATGCGCTTCGCCGTGGCCTCCTTCACCTTGGCGTCGAGCTCGTCGACGGTGCTGCAGGGGTCGATGCCGAGGATCTCGGCGCTGATCCAGCGGGTGACCTGCTCGGGCTCGGTCAGCCCGTCGGGCACGTCGACGATCGCCGCGTGCACGTCGGTCCGCTCGACGAGCTCGCGCATCCAGGTGGTCTTGCCGATGCCGCGCTCGCCGATGAGCGCCACCGAGAAGCCTTCGCCTCCGTCGCGCCAGCGGGCGACCTTCTCGGCGATCGCGTCGAGCTGCGGGAAGTGTCCGATCTCGAGGTCCCGGTCCCCGGGCGTCTCGCGGAAGGCCTCGCGCACGTCCTCGGGCAGGGCCTCGATCTCGCGCTCGGGGCGGCGCGTCTCGGTCGCCTTCTCGAGCCGGCGGCGGAAGAGGAAGGCGAACGCGCGCCGGGACTGCTCGAAGCGGAGCGCGAGCTCCTTGAAGGCGGTGGTCGCGCCGACGTAGCCGAGCTGCGCGGCGGCCGGCGGGGTCAGGAGCCAGCGGCGCACCCGCGAGGGGGGCTCACCGATCCGCGTGGCGACGAAGCCCTCCGGGTAGCGGTCGGCGTGCGCCTTCACCACGTCGTCGTTCCAGCGGTGGATCAGCGTCGCGGTGAGCGGCACCAGGCCGAGCCACGCGATGTCGACGACGATCGAGTAGAGGTAGCCGCGGCCGACGAGCAGCTCGCTCAGGCGCAGGAAGGTGACGGCCACGAACACGTAGCCGAGCACCAGCCGGGTGGAGGTGAAGATGCGCCGCGAGAGGGTGGCGCGGCCGGCGCCGTGGCGGAGGCGGGAGACGAAGAGCCGCGCGGTCGCGGTCACCGCCACGATGAGCCACGCGAAGCCGAGCACCACGATGCGCAGCCCGTCGACGAGCAGCGAGTCGGTCAGCGCGTCGAGCAGCCCGAAGATCAGGTGCAGCACCAGGACCACGAAGAGCGGCACGAGGAGCGCGCCGAAGACCGCCCAGAACGGGCGGACGAGGGCCGTCCACTGCCGCTGCCCGGTGCGCTTGTGCAGGGCCTCCCGCAGGCGCGCGGTCAGCGTCTCCCGGCGGCGCCAGACGACCACGATCGCGAACGCCAGGGCGAGCAGCCCGAGGATCTCGTTGCGGGTCGTCGAGAGCGCGAGCATCGCCCCGAGCGTGGCCGGCAGCCGCGGCAGCTCGTGCCAGGTGCGCAGCCCCCAGTAGCGCCCCATCAGGCGGATCTGGTTGAGCTCGCGGCCCAGCTGCTCGCGCCCCTCCGGCCCGAGGCCGAGCATCGTCTCCCGCGCCCGCCGCGACATGCGCGGGAGCAGCCGGATCCGGAGCTCGTCGAGCTGGCGCACGTCCTCGGCGATCCGGCTGGCGCGCTCCCAGCGGAGCCGCCGCTCCGCCTCCTGGGCCTCCCGCAGGTGGGTGCGGTGCGTCTCGATCGCCTCGTCGAGCCGCTCGCGCGCCTCGAACTCGCCGTAGATCGGCTCGCCGAGGTCGATGCCCGGCTCGTAGGTCGGCGCGTCCGATGGGCTGCCGATCGCGTCGAGCGCCTGATCGAGGCGCCACCGATCGCGCCGCAGCAGCAGCACCACCTCGCGGTAGCGGCGGTCGGCCTCGGCCTCGTCGATCCGCCCGCGGGCGAGGGCGCGGGTGAGGGTGTGCGCGACCTGCAGGCGCTCGGCGCTGCGGAGCGCGACCGCCTGCCGCTCCCGCGCGAGCCGGGCCTGCCACTGGGCGAGCTCCTCGCGCGCGGTCTCGACCCGGGCGCGCTCGGCGAGCAGGTCCCGCTCGATCGCCGAGGCGGTGGCCGCCGCCCGATCGAGCGCCTCCTGCCGCGCGGCCTGCGCCCGCTGCGCCTCCTCGCCGGCCCGCCGCTCCTCGGCCCGGGACGCCTCCTGCTCGGCCGAGATCCGGCGCCGGGTGCGCACCGCGTCGAGCACCGCGGCGCGCTCTTCGGTCGGCAGGGTGAGGAAGCGGAGGCGGAGGCGGTCGCGCTGGAGGCGGAGGGCCTCGAGGTCGACGCTGGGCGCCGTCTCCGGCTCCGAGCCCGAGCCCGGCGCCGAGTCCGAGTCCGAGTCCGAGTCCGGGTCCGGGTCCGAGTCCGGGTCCGAGTCCGAGTCCGAGTCCGAGGCGGGGGCCGGGCCCGCGTCCGCGGCCGTGCCCGCGTCGGTGGGGGGCGGTCCTGCGTCGGGCGGCGGGCCGGCGTCGCCCGGGGCTCCGGCGTCGGTCGGCGGCGGGGGAGGCGGCGGCGCCTCGCGGGCGGCGATCGCGGCGCGCAGCGCGTCCACCCGGGCCGAGTGCGCCGCCTCGTCGAGGAGATCCACCTCGAACAGCGTCTGCGGGTCGAGCTCGGCGGGGAGGCGGCCGGCGAGGAGCTCCTCGAGGGCGTGGATCTGGGCGCGCAGGGTCTCGGCCGGATCACGCGGCGGGGGAGGGCCGGCGTCCGGCACCAGGCCTCCGTCCACCGGCGGGCCGGCGTCCTCCGTCACGCCGGCGTCTCGGACGCGGCGCACCCCGGCGTCGGGCGCGGGAGGCGGCGTGGCCTCCCCACAGCCCAGCGTCAGCGCGACCAGCGCGAGACGGAACACGACGGACGGACGCATGCGACCGCCACCGTATCAGCGGGGGTCCGAGCGCCCGAACTTCCCCGTCAGCCGGAGAACGAGACCGTCAGCGTGGCGCCGCCGCGGGGCCCCGAGGTGCCGATGCGGCGCGAGACGAGGGCGCCCGAGATGCACCGGGCCACCGCGGTGTTCCCGGTGCTGTTGTTCACCACCCGCGAGGTGGTGATGCGGCCGTCGTGCGCGACCGAGATCTGCACGCTGACGGAGCCGTGGGCGCCGCTCTGCTGGAAGCACTGCTGAGCGGCCGAGCGCACCGCCGAGCGGACGCGGGACTCGTAGGTCTGACGCGGGCGAGCCCGCTCACGCGGGGGCGCGCTCTCCTCGGCCGGCGCCGCGACCTCCTCGGCCGGCGGCTCCTCGGCGGGCGGCTCTTCCGCGGGCGGCGCCTCCTCGACCGGCGCCTCCTCGACCGGCGCCTCCTCGACCGCGGCTTCCTCGGCGGGCGGCTCCTCGACCGCGGCCTCCTCGGTGGGGGGCTCCTCGGCGGGCGGCTCCTCCTCGACCGCGGCCTCGGCGGTCGCCTCGGTCGGCACCTCCTCGGGGGTCACCTCCTGGGCCGCCTCCTGCGCTTGGGCGGCCGCCTGCTGGGCCTCCTCGATCGCGTCCTCGGCGTCGGCGACCGCGCCCTGCTGCTGCGACGGCACCCACCAGAAGAAGTAGGCCGCGGCCGCGCCGCCCGCGCCGGCGAAGAGGAAGAACACGAGCACCAACAGGATCAGCCCGAGGCCGCCCTTCTTCTTCTTCTTGGGGGGCGGCGCCTGCTGGACCGCGGCCGCCGGGGGCTGCGACGGCGGATGGCTGAAGCTCGCCGGCGGCTGCGAGGCTCCGGGCGGCGGCGGCTGCGAGACGGGAGCGCCCATGCCCTGGGGATGCGCGGCGGTGGCCGGGAACTGGCTCGGGCTCCCGTGGCCGGGCGCGGTTTCGCGCGCGAGGCCGGCGCCGCAGCGCTCACAGGCCTGGGCGTGGGGAGGGTTCGCGTGACCGCACTGGGCGCAGAGCATGGCCGCGAGCATATCCCCCGCGCCCTGGCCCGGCGCAAGCTCGCGTCCCATCCGCTTTGGTCCCAGCGTGTGGGCATGGAGCGCACGGACGTGGCCGTCATCGGCGCCGGCTTCGGTGGGCTGGGCGCCGCGCTCGCCCTCGCGGAGCGGGGCGCGGACGTCACCCTGCTCGAGACCCTGGCCTACCCGGGGGGCTGCGCGAGCACCTTCCGCCGCCGCGGCTGCCGCTTCGAGTCGGGCGCGACCCTCTTCAGCGGGTTCGGCGAGGGGCAGCTCTTCGCGGAGTGGATCGCGCGCCACGGGCTCGACGTGCAGGTCGACTTCCTCGACCCGGTGGTGACGCTGCGCGCGCCCGGGCTGGAGCTCGCCGTGCCCGCCGAGCGCGAGGCCTGGGTCGACGCGCTCGCGGCGCGGGCGGGGGAGCGAGGCCCGGCGGTGCGGGCGTTCTTCGACACCCAGGGGCGCTGCGCGGACGCGCTCTGGTCGCTCTTCTCGGACCCGGACCTGCTGCCTCCCTTCGGCTTCGGTGGGTTCTGGCGCCACGTCGCCCGGGTCCCGCGGTATCTCCCGCTGCTCTCCTGGGTCGGCAAGCCGCTGCGCGCCCTCGTCGACGCCCACGGGCTCGGTGATCTCCGGGCGCTCACCCTCTTCCTCGACGCGGTCAGCCAGATCACCGTGCAGGCGAGCGCGGCCGAGGCGGAGGCGCCCTTCGCGATGGCCACCATGGACTACTACTTCCGCGGGACCGGCCACGTGCGCGGCGGGATCGGGGAGCTGGCCTGGGCCCTGACCGGCGCGCTCGAGGGGCTCGGCGGGCGGGTCCGCATGACCGACCGGGTGAAGGCGCTCCGGCGCGAGGACGGAGTCTGGCGGCTCGAGACGAGGCGCGGCGTGCTCGAGGCGGAGACGGTGGTCGCGAACCTCCTGCCGCAGAGCGTGCAGCAGCTCCTGCCCGAGAACGCCGACGTCGAGCCCAGGCTGCTCGAGCTGGCCGGCGCGGTGGAGGAGGGGTGGGGCGCCGCGATGCTCTACCTGGTGGTCGAGCCGGACGCGATCCCCGAGGAGGGCGCCCATCACCTGGAGCTCGTCGCCGACCCCGACGCGCCGTTCCTCGAGGGCAACCACGTGTTCTGCTCGATCAGCGCCCGGGGTGAAGAGCGGGCCCCCGACGGCGGCCGCACGGTCACCGTGTCGACCCACCTCCCGATGCAGCCGCGCGAGGATCCGGCGACCTACATCGCCAGCGTCCAGGCGCGGATGCGCAGCACCCTGAGGCGGCTCGCCCCCGGGCTCGCCGAGGCGGTGCGCTCCGAGATGACGGCCAGCCCGCGGACCTTCGAGCGCTTCACCGGGCGCCACCGCGGCTTCGTCGGCGGCGTGCCCCGCCGCTACGGCTGGCACAACTACGAGCACATGTGGCCGTCGCCGGTGGCCGAGGGGCTCTACCTCGTCGGCGACACCGTCTTCCCGGGGCAGAGCACCCTGGCCACCGCGCTCGGTGGGGTGAAGCTCGCCGACCACCTCGCTGGCAGATCTCGTGCAAAAAAGACTTCCGCCCGATCGGCTTGACGCGTAGGGTCACCGGTCGGAGGGAAAGACTTGAAACAATCCGTTCTGGCAGCAATCTGTGCGCTGACCGCGCTCGCGCTCGGCTGTGACCCGGCCCCGATGAGCCCCACCACCGACGCGGCGACCGACGCCGCGACCGACGCGGCGACCGACGCCTCGGACGACGCCGGCGTCGTGGACTCGGGCACGACCCCGCTCGATTCGGGGGTCGATCCGGACTCCGGCCTCGACCGCTGCGCCGACGTGGACTGCACCGAGCTCGACGGGCCCTGCACCGTCGGGGAGTGCGATCCCACCGACGGCGCCTGCGTGGCCACCCCGCTCGCCGACGGAACGGCCTGTGACGACGGAGATCTCTGCACCACCGCCGACGCGTGCGCGACCGGGCTGTGCGCCGGCGTCGCGGTCGACTGCTCGGCGATGACCGACGGCTGCAACGCGGGGGTCTGCGACCCGACCGACGGCTCCTGCGGCGCGGTCCCGGTGGCCGACGGCACGAGCTGCGACGACGGCGATCTCTGCACCACGGCCGACGCCTGCGCCGCGGGCGCCTGCGCCGGCGCGGCGGTCGACTGCTCGGCGCTCGCCGACGGCTGCAACGCGGGGATGTGCGACCCGAGCACCGGCGCCTGCGCCGCGGTGCCCGCCATGGACGGCACCGTCTGCGACGACGGGGACGGCTGCACCAGCGCCGACGCCTGCACCGCCGGCGTGTGCGGCGGGAGCGCCGTCGACTGCTCCGCGGTCGCCGACCAGTGCAACGCGGGGGTGTGCAGCGGGGGCGGGTGCAGCGCGTCTCCGCTCCCCTCGGGGACGGCCTGCGACACCGGCAACCTCTGCTCCTGGGCCGACCGCTGTGACGCCGGCGCGTGCGGCGGATCGGTCGGCGCGTGCGAGGTGATCCGCGTGACGGTGCCCGACGAGGTGGCCACGCCCCTCGGCGGCGGCCCCGGCGGCGGAGCCTTCGTCGACGACTGCCCGCTCGGCCAGGTCCCGATCGGGCTCGACGCGCGGGTCTCCGCCGGCTTCTACGATCGCATCCTGACCCAGGTGGCCACGCGCTGTGGCCGCGTCGAGGTCAGCGGCGGCGTGGTCGGCGTCTCGGCCGGCGACCGCGTCCCCGCGACCGGCGGGCGCGGCGGCACGACCTCGGGCACCTCGTCGTCGACCACCTGCCCCGCCGACCACGTGGTGGTGGGCTACGGCCTCGAGCGGGCGGGCAACTTCGTCTCGCAGATCACGCTGCGCTGCGCGCCGCTCACCGTGACCGGGTCCGCCGCCGCCGGCTACGGCCTCTCGGTCGGCGCGCCGGTCTCGGCCGCGCCGATCGGGAGCCGAACCGGCACCTCGGTCGGCCCCACCGACTGTCCGGCCGGCATGGTCGCGCGCGGCAGCGCCGGGCTCTCGGGCGACGTGCTCGACGCCTACGGGCTGCGCTGCGGCACGCCGCGCCTCGACCTCGTCACCACCGCGCCGATCGGCGGCGGCGAGACCGGCGGGGAGCGCTTCGACGACTGCCCCGCCGGGCAGGTGCCGGTCTCCGTCACCGCGTCGGAGTCCATCGGCTTCTACGCCGGCACGCTCGCCCAGTACTCGATGCAGTGCGGCACCCTCGGCGTCGCCCCCGATGGCGCGGGCGGCTGGACGACCTCGATCGGCGCGGGGGACCGGGTCCCGGCCACCGGCGTGCGTGGGGTCTGGACGTTCACGGGCTCGTCGATGACGGCCTCCTGCCCCGCCGGTGAGGCGGTGGTCGGCGTCTCCGGAGAGGCCGACGGCAACGAGGTCCGGATCGTCACCCTCCGCTGCGCGCCGATCACCGTGACCGGGGACGAGACCGCGGGCTTCACCGTGAGCTACGGCGCGACCAGCACCGCCACCGTCGGCACGCGGCCGGGCACGGCGTTCGGGCCGCACGACTGCCCGGCGGGCACGATCTCGAGCGGGTTCCGCATCCGCGCCGGCGAGATCCTCGACGGCATCGCGCTCCGCTGCCGTCACCCCGAGATCAGCGCGCCCTGACCCCGAGCGAGCCGATCCGCCGGCCGAGGGCCCCCAGCCCCGTCGCTGGGGTCGCGGGGCCAGCGCGTTGAGCGCGCGAGGCCCCGGCGGGGTCGGGAGGGGGCCCCATTGGCGCTTCGCCCAATGGTTGGAGGGTTTGCACCAAACCCTCCAACCAAGTCACCGACAGGCGCCGCCGCGGCAACGCCGTCCGGCGGGGCAGGCGTTGTCGCAGGCGCCGCAGTGACGCGGATCGCTCAGGAGGTTGGTGCAGGCGCCGTCGCAGGCGCTGAGGGAGGCGTCGCAGGCCGCGCACGCGCCCGCGACGCAGACCTGATCGCCCGGGCACGCAGCGTCGCAGGCGCCGCAGTGGGCCGCATCGCGCTCGAGGTCGACGCAGGCCCCGCCGCACCGCGTCGCGTCGCCGCAGTCGGCGCCGCACGCGGAGTCCACGCAGACCTGTCCGGGGTCGCACGTCACGCCGCACGCCCCGCAGTGATCGGGGTCACCCCGTAGGTCGACGCAGGTCCCATCGCAGCTCGAGTAGGGCGCCTCGCAGGCGCAGGCTCCCTCGACGCAGGTCTCCCCGCTCGCGCAGCTCGCGCCGCATCCGCCGCAGTGGACGGCGTCGCTCTGGACGTCCACGCAGGAGCCGCCGCACTCCACCCGCGGCGCGCTGCAACCGCACCGTCCCCCCTCGCACGCCTCGCCGGCCGCGCAGGCGACTCCACAGGCGCCGCAGTGCAGCCCGCTCGTGGACAGGTCGACGCACGCCCCGTCGCACGGCGTCGTGCCCTCCGCGCACTCACCGCCGCAGACGCCGGCGGCGCAGACCTGGTCGGACCCGCAGGCGTCGCCGCACGCCCCGCAGTGCGCGGGATCGGACGACAGGTCCACGCACACCCCCCTCGCACACGGTGCAGCCCGCGTCCTGGCCGCGCCCCAGCGGAGGTGGCGGGTCCTCCCAGCCGCACGCGCTGGCCACCCCCAGCACGGCGAGGAGCAGCGCGGAGTCTCCCGAGCGGGCCGTCATTCGTATGACATACGATGCCGTGCTCCCTTCGGATACTCCTCGCGCTCGCCTGCGTCGGTTGCGCGTCCGAGCTCGGGCCCTGCGACGAGGTGGCCGCGACCTCGCCGATCTACTTCGACGAAGGCGGTAACCCGGCCTACCCCGGGCAGGCGCTCACCGACGTCTCGTGCGGCGCGGGGACCTTCTGCCACGCCTCCGGTGTCCCGAGCGAGGACCGCTTCGGTGCGCCGGCGGCCCTCGACCTCGACGTCGGGGTGGCGCTCGAGCCGGCGGAGCTCGAGCGGCTGAGGCGCGCTCGCCGCGCCGCCTGGAACATGCGGCACGCGGTGTACGAGCAGGTGGCCTCGGGGGCGATGCCGCCGCCTGGCGCGGCCGGGGACACCGCGTTGTCGTCGGCGCCTCGCTATCGGGCGCACCTGGGCACCGCGGACGAGCGGGCGCTCCCGCAGATCGCCAGCCCGGAGGGGCTCGAGATCCTGCGGAACTGGCTGGCCTGCGGCGCGCACGTGATCGAGGCGACGGAGGGGGAGTCCACGGGGATCGGGGACATCGTCGCGCGAGCCGAGGTCTGCCCCGAGGGTCAGGCGGCGTGCGACGGGGCCTGCGTCGACGTGCTGGCCGATCCCGCGCGCTGTGGGGGCTGCGGCGTGACCTGCGGCGCCGGCCAGAGCTGCGTCGACGGACGCTGTGCGTGCGACAACGCGCTCGCCGCGTGCGGCGCCGACTGCGTCGACCTCGAGACCGACGTGGCCCACTGCGGCGCCTGCGGCGAGAGCTGCGGTGCCCGGGTCTGCGCCGGTGCCACCTGCGCGGACGCGTGTCCGGCCGAGACGACGGACTGCGGGGGCTCCTGCGTCGATCTCCAGAGCAGCGTGGCCAACTGCGGCGGCTGCGGGAACGCCTGCGGCGCGGGCGAGGCGTGCGCGGCCGGTACGTGCAGCTGCAGCGCGGGGCTCGAGCGCTGCGCCGGGACCTGCGTCGACCTCCAGAGCAGCGCGGCCCACTGCGGCGCCTGCGGGGCGGCCTGCGGGGCGGGCGCCGTCTGTCAGGGCGGACGCTGCGGCTGCGGCGCCGGTCTCACCGAGTGCGGCGGCGGCTGCGTGGACGTGTCGAGCGACCCCGCGCACTGTGGCGGGTGCGGCCGGGCCTGCGCGGCCGGGGAGGGCTGCGTGGACGGGGGCTGCGTGGGCTGCGGGCCGACCGTCTCGTTCGGGGCCGACGTCGAGCCGGTGCTGATGAACCGGTGCACCGGCTCGGGGTGCCACTCCGGGGGGCGCCCGGCGGCGAGCCTGAGCCTCGAGAGCGGCCGGTCCCACGCCGAGCTGGTCGGCGCCCCCGCGAGCTGCGGCGGGCACACGCTCGTCGTTCCCGGTGACGTCGAGGGCAGCTACCTCTGGAGCAAGCTCATCGGCGAGGGGATGTGCTCCGGGACCCAGATGCCGAAGCGCGGCGAGTCGCTGCCCCCCGCGGAGCTCGACCTGGTGCGGAGCTGGATCTGCCGCGGCGCGCGAGACGATTGACGGCTTGCGCGGGGGCGCCCGGCGCTCAACGGTTCGGCCATGAGCGGCTCCATCTACGACATCGAGGTCGAGACCCTCGACGGAGAGACCAAGACGCTGCGGGACTACGAGGGTGAGGTGCTCCTCGTGGTGAACACCGCCAGCCAGTGCGGCTTCACCCCGCAGTACGCGGGCCTCCAGAAGCTGCACGACGCTCTCCACGACCAGGGCCTTCGCGTCCTCGGCTTCCCCTGCAACCAGTTCGGTCAGCAGGAGCCGGGGGACGCGGGGCAGATCGGGAGCTTCTGCCAGAAGAACTACGGCGTGAGCTTCCCGATGCACGCCAAGGTCGACGTCAACGGGCCCGAGGCGCACCCGCTCTTCGTCCGGCTGAAGGGCGACAAGAAGGGCCTGCTCGGCTCGAGCCGCATCAAGTGGAACTTCACCAAGTTCCTCGTCGACCGGAAGGGCAACGTGGTGAAGCGCTACGCGCCGACCACCACGCCGGCCAAGATCGAGAAGGACATCCGCGAGCTGCTGTGAGTTTCTTGGAGGGTTTGGTGCAGAGAGTTCTTGGAGGGTTTGGTGCAAACCCTCCCCCCATTGGGCGAAGCGCCAATGGGGCCCCCCTCCCGACTCCGTCGGGGCCTCGCGCGCTTCGCGCGCTGGCCCCGCGACCCCAGCGACGGGGCGCTGGGGGCCCTGCGGCTCGCGCTCGCGCTTCGCGCTCGCTGGCCGCCCGCTGCCGCGGGATCGAACGACTCGGTTGGCGCGTGCGGCGACCTCGCTGCGCTCGTCGCCTGCCGTCGCGCCTCGCGCTTCGCGCTCGCGCTTCGCGCTCGCGCCGCGACCCCAGCGACGGGGCGCTGGGGGCCCTGCGGCTCGCGCTCGCGCGCTCGCTGGCCGCCTGCTGCGCGGGATCGAACGACTCGGGTGGAGCGCGTGCGGCGACCTCGCCCCGCTCCCCCGGCTGCGGCGGCGTCAGCCCTCGAGGAGGTCGATGTCGCCGCGGAGCTCTTCCATGCACTGGGTGACCTGCTCGACGCGCTCCTCGCTCAGCTCCTCGACCTCGCTGACCAGGGCCTCGAGCCGCCGGGTGTTGGCCCGGACCCGGTTGAGCAGGTCGATGCGCTGCTGGCCCTCGTCCTTCGGCTGGAGGACCGGGTTGAAGCGGCGGCGCAGCGACGGGGTGCTGACCTGGTCCTCGAAGATCGCCTGCTTGAGCTCCTCGACCACGTCGGGCTCGGGCGGCGGGGGCGGCTCGTCGCCCTCCTTCCGAGGCTTCGGGTCGACCGCCTTCGCGAAGTAGTCGACCGCCTCCATGTCCGGCACCTGCTGGGCCACGCCGTCCCACTGCAGCACGTGCGGCACGTGGGTCTCGAGGGCGTGGTAGCTCCCGGTGAGTTTGTCCACGGTGGAGCGCTTGATGTTGAGCTCCTCGAGGGCGAAGCCGTGCAGGGTCTCGTAGCCCCACCGCTCGTAGAGGCGCCGCTTGCGCACCTCGACCAGGGCCTCCGCCATGTCGACCCACGAGCGCTTGAACACGCGCGCGTGGGACAGGATCTTCATCCGATACGCTTCATCGCCGGCAGCCATCGGCGGACGGTCGTACCACACGCGGACCGCGCGCGAAAATGGGGTGACACCGTGAAGGCTGCGTGTGATGCTTCGGCGCATGAAGTACATCATGACGTGTTCCCTCCTCGCCCTCCTCGCGGCCGGCAGCGGCTGCGCCACCAGCTTCCGCGGCGACGCCCACATCAGCGCCGCCGACTGCAACGCGAACTGCCGCGAGATGGGCGGTGAGATGAGCGCCTACGTGTTCATGGGGCAGTACTCCACCGCGTGCGTCTGCACGCCGCCGGGCCGCTCCGGGCAGATGGCGGGCGCGGCGGGCGGCCAGGCCGGCGCGGTGGCCGGCGTCTGGATGCAGATGCAGGAGGCCGAGCGCCAGCGCCAGCGTTGAGCGATTCCCAGCGGGTCCCGGCCGGGCTACAAGCAGGGCATGCGCTTCCTGCACCCGGAACGGGACGAGCTGCTCGAGCTCGCGCTCGAGGACGTCTTCCTCCTGCCGGACCGCTTCGAGGGCGGCTCGCGGCTGGACACCGATCTGACGCCCGCGGACTTCCCGGGCGGCAGCCACCCGGTCGTCAGCGCGAACATGAACGCGGTGACCGGCAAGCGCATGGCCGAGACGATGGCCCGCTTCGGCGGGCTCGGCGTCCTGCCGCAGGACATGAGCCTCGACACCGTCGAGCGCATCGTCGCTCACATCAAGGGGGCCGATCCGCGCTACGACACCGCGCTCTACGTGGCGCCCGAGGCGACCCTCCGGGACGTCGAGGGCATCATGCGCAAGCGGGCCCACTCGATGGTGGTGGTGGTCGATCCGGACCGCCGCCCGGTCGGGCTCGTCACCCCGGCCGACCTGCGCGACCGCGACCAGTACACCGCCGTCGCCCAGCTCATGCAGCGCGAGGTGGTCACCGTCGGCGTGGGCGCGACGAACCGCGAGGCCTTCTTCGTGATGGAGAAGGAGCGCGTGAAGGCGGTGCCGGTCATCGACGGGGACGGAGTCCTCGCGGGCGTGCTCACCAAGGACGACGCGGTCCGGCTCGAGCTCTTCGAGGCCAGCGTCAACGACGCCGGGCACCTGATGGTCGCGGCCGCGGTGGGCATCTCGGAGGGGGCGGTGGACCGGGCGTCGCTCCTCCTCGACATGGGCGTGGACGTGCTCGTGCTCGACACCGCGCACGGGCACCAGCGGCGCATGCTCGAGGTGGTCTCCCAGGTCTCCGCGGTGGCGAAGGGCCGGGCGCCGATCGTGGCCGGCAACGTCTGCACCGCGGCGGGCACGCGCGACCTCATCGAGGCCGGCGCGGACGTGGTGAAGGTGAACGTCGGCCCGGGCGCGATGTGCACCACCCGCATGCAGACCGGGGTCGGCCGGCCGACCTTCAGCTCGGTGCGCGCCTGCGCGGCCGAGGCGGCGAAGCACGGCAAGCACGTGTGGGCGGACGGCGGCGTGCGGCATCCCCGGGACGTGGCCCTCTACTCGGCCGCGGGCGCGGCGCGGGTGATGATCGGCACGATGCTCGCGGGCACCTTCGAGAGCCCCGGTGACGTCAAGACCGACGCCGAGGGGCGCATCTACAAGCGCAACTACGGCATGGCGAGCGCGCGCGCGGTGGCCGAGCGGACGAGCGGGCTCGACACCTTCGAGCGCGCGAAGAAGGGCTTCTTCCGCGAGGGCATCAGCACCTCGCGCATCTACATCCAGCCGGGCCGCGAGAGCGTCGGCGCGATCCTCGTCGACATGATCACCGGGCTCCAGTCCGCGCTCACCTACGTCGGCGCCCGCGACCTGGCGTCCTTCCACGAGCGGGCGGTCGTGGGCGTGCAGACGCCGAGCGGCTACGGCGAGGGCACCCCGCACGGCAAGGTCGTGCAGTGACCGGGCGGCCGGCGCGTCGCGACAAGCCCGGCGCGGCCTGATACCGTGCGCGGGCGGGGGCAGCGCGGGCGGAGGGTCGCCCGGTCCGCCCCCTGACGGGGAGCCACGGATGTCGGTCGCCAGGATTCCATTCACGACCGAGGAAGAGTCGATGATCTCCACCCTCAACGGGTGGATGCTCTTCCTCGCCATCGTGCACTTCATCGGAGCGGCGTTCTTCCTGCTCTGCGGGTGCTTCGCGATGCTCCCGGCGTTCGCGGTCATCGGCAACAACCCGCTCGGCGGCGTGGCGTACACGCTGCAGATGTTCACGCTGCCGATCCTCGGCGCGCTGATGCTCGCCGAGGGCGTCTTCGCCCTGCAGGCCCGCGGCGCGCTCGACGCGATGATCTCGAGCGACAGCGCCGACCAGCAGCACCTCTCCACCGCGTTCGCCAAGCTCAAGCTGTTCTTCATGCTGGAGCTGGGCTGGTTCGCGGTCTCCGCGATCGGCGGGGTGTTCGGGCTGCTCGTCAGCGTGTTCGCGCCCGAGATGGTGGGGCAGACCCCCGGCTTCGATCCCAGCCAGTTCGGAGGTGCGCCGTGAGCTTCGGTCAGAGCGGAGGCGGTGGTTTCGGTCAGCCCCCGAGCGGCGGCGGTGGTTTCGGTCAGCCCCCGAGCGGCGGCGGCGGCTTCGGTCAGCCCCCGAGCGGCGGCGGCGGCTTCGGTCAGCCCCCGAGCGGCGGCGGCGGTCCTCCCGGCGGAGGCGGCGGCCTCGGCCACATCCCGTTCACGCCCGAGGACGACGCCAACCTGACGGGCATGGCGCGCTTCGCCCGCTTCGCGGCGGTGGCCGCGATCGTCGCCGGCGTCTTCCAGCTCCTGACCCAGCTGGTGGCCGCGCTGATGACGGACTCGCCGGCCGCGGGCTTCGCCGGACAGCTCTGCTTCGGCGCGATCGGCCTCGGGGTCACCGGGCTGCTGGCCTTCTTCCTGTTCCAGGTGGGCAAGGCGGTCGACCTCGTGGTGACCACCGACGGCGCCGACCAGATGCACCTGGTGGAGTCGCTGCGGGCCCTCAAGGGCTACTTCATGGTGAAGGGGATCCTCTACATCCTCGCCTTCTTCCTGTTCTGCACCTGCTTCGCCATGGCGATGATGTTCGGCATGGCCGCGTTCAGCGCGCTGCGCTGATCTCCCGATCGCGAACCGTGAGATCGCCACTGGCGCGGCGGCCCAGGCTGCCCCAGGTAGGCGGACATGTCTCACGACGCCGCCCTCTTCGACACCGTCACCCAGCTCGCCAAGCAGCTCCGCAACCTCGACGCCTGGATCGCGAAGGCGGTCGAGCACGCGGTCGCCAAGGAGTTCGATCCCGCGAACTACCTGGAGCTGCGCCTGGCGCCCGACATGTTCACCTTCCGTCGCCAGGTGCAGTCCGCCTGCGACTCGGCGAAGTTCGTCCCCGCCCGGCTGACCGGCCGCGACGCGCCCAAGCACGAGGACGGCCCGCAGAGCCTCGACGAGCTCCGCGCCCGGATCGCGGACGTCATCGCCTACCTCGAGGGCTTCGAGGCGAAGGACTTCGACGGAGCCGCCGAGCGCGCGATCGCGATGCCGTTCCTCGGCGACAAGAAGATCCTGGGCAAGGACTACCTCACCGAGTTCGCGCTCCCGAACCACACGTTCCACCTGACGCTGGCCTACGCCATCCTGCGGCACGCCGGCGTGGCCCTCGGCAAGCGCGACTTCATCGGCGGCCTCCGCCTGATCGACTGATGGCCCGCTTCGACGCCATCCTCTTCGACCTCGACGGCACGCTGCTCGACTCGATCGGGCTGATCCTCGAGAGCTACCGCCACACGCTCGAGGCGCACGGCCTTCCCGCGCGCACCGACGAGGACGTGCTCTCCGGCCTCGGCACCCCGCTCGAGGCGCAGTTCCGGCGCTGGGTCGGCGACGACGGACCGGTCGCGGCGCTCGTCGAGACCTACATCGCCCACAACCTCGAGGTGCACGACCGCTTCGTGAAGCCCTACCCGGGGGTCACGGAGCTGGTGCGGCGGCTCGACGGGACGCCCCTCGCGGTCGTGACGAGCAAGCGCCGCCGCGGCACCGAGATGGGGCTGCGCGCGCTCGGGCTCGAGGACGCGTTCGCGGTGCTCGTCTGCGCCGACGACGTCGAGCGCCCCAAGCCTCACCCCGAGCCGGTGCACCGGGCGCTCCGCTTCCTCGGCGCCGACCCGGCGCGCACCGTCTTCGTCGGCGACGCGGTGCACGACGTCGAGTCCGGCAAGGCGGCCGGGGTGCGCACGGCGGCGGTGACCTGGGGCGCCGGAGCTCGCGAGGCCCTCGCCCGCTCGGCGCCGGACACGGTGAGCGACGACGCGGCCGAGCTCGCCCGCTATCTGCTCGGCTGACCGTCCGCCGCGCCAGTCGCTCGTCGAGATCGGGTATCGTCGGGCGGGTGACGCGCCCGATCCTCTCGCTCGCCCTGCTCCTCACCCTCGGCTGCGGAGGCGCCCAGGCGGCGCCCACCCGGGCCGGCGAGTACGCGGGGCCCAACCAGCTGGAGTTCCTCGTGACCGCGCCGGTGCAGCGTCAGATGCCGCCGGAGCGGCACAACGGCGTGGCCCGGGTGACCGGCGACGACGGACAGGTGGTGACGCTCGAGCTCGAGATGTTCGAGGGCGGCGACACCTGCGCCGTGACCGCGACCCGCGCGGCGCCGTCGGGGGAGCGCGAGACGCTGACGGTGAACGCCGGGCACGAGTGCTCGTCGCGCTTCGCCTACGAGGGCAGCCCGGTCGCGGCGACGGTCCTGATCGAGCAGGGCACGGTGCGCTTCGGCCCGGGCACGCTCGAGGTGGAGCTGTCGGGCGAGTTCGTCGCCGAGGTGGCGTCGGCGAGCGGGACGTCGGAGGTCGAGGGCATCGCGCGCTGGCAGCTGGACGCGCGCAGGCGAGGGGGGACGCGATGAGGGGGATGACGACGCTGCGGCTCGCGGCCGCGCTCGCGCTGATGGGCTGCGGCGGCCCGGCGCCGGAGCCGGAGGCGCCGCCGATCGAGCGGGTCGAGGAGTCGGGCGGCATGAGCGCGCTCGGGGACGGCGCCGAGGCGCCGGCGCTCCCGCAGCGACGCATCGGGCACGCCGAGGACCACCCCGACGTGTCGCACCTGCTCGCGACCCGGAGCGCGGCGGCGCCGCCCGCCGACACCCACGAGCTCTACCAGCGCCTCGCGCCGTCCACCGTCATCGTGCGCTCGCAGCACTCGATGGGCACCGGGGTCGTCGTCGGGCCGGGCGGGCTGATCCTCACCAACAACCACGTGATCGACGGCGCCGCGCTCGAGGACTTCCGGATGCGGGTGACGGTCGAGTACGGCCAGATCGGCGACACCGGCTCGATGGTGCCCGACGGGCGGCAGCGCACCGCCTACATCCTCAAGCGCGATCCCAACCGCGACCTCGCGATCCTCCGCGTCGAGGAGCCCGAGGCCGACGCGCCGGTGGTGGCCCTCGCGGCCGAGGACCCGACCCCGGGCGATCACGTGACCACCGTCGGCCACGGCAACGTGGGCATGGTGTGGGCGGTGCGCGGCTGCGAGGTCGAGGCGACCGGGCGCATGGAGGAGACCTACGCGCGCCTCGCGGCGATCTGCGGCAGCGAGGAGCAGCTCAGCCAGATGATGTGCCGGCAGCTCCGCGAGCGGATGCACTCGCAGATGGCCGGGGTGGTGATCCAGTCGAGCTGCGTGCTCGCGCCCGGCGACTCGGGCGGCCCGCTCGTCAACCCGCAGGGGCTGCTCGTCGGCCTCAACGTCATGACGGTGCGCAACGAGCGCGGGCAGTGGTCGAACTTCCACATCCACGGGCGTGAGCTGCGCGACTTCCTGTCCTCGGTGCCCGAGGCGCCGCAGGTGCAGCTGCCCACGCCCTGGCTCGCGAGCCCGGTGGCGTCCGCGGTGCGCGACGAGGACCTCGACGGCGAGTGGGACACGGTCATGCTCATGGGCTCGGGCCGCGAGCGGATCCGTCTCCACGACCTCGACCAGGACAGCGCCCCCTTCTCGGTGAGCGACGTCGGGGCGGTGATCGCCGAGCGCCGCTTCGACGCGGAGATGGCGATCGTCTCGCGCAACGACGAGAGCTTCGTCTGGTACGACAGCGACGGGGACGGGGACCTGGAGCTGCTCCTCACCCTCGACGCCCGTCATCGGGTCACCGCCGCCCACCGGGTCGACGGGGAGGCGATCGCGAGCGTCCCGGTGCCGGGCGGCGAGGCGATCTCCGCCGCCCGCGTCCCTCCCGCCGGCCGCGAGCGCTTCGAGCGGCTCTTCGGCGAGTCGCACCGCGGCGATCAGCCGTCGCCGCTCCCGGCCTTGCTGCGCGAGGCGCGCCCGGTCGACAGCGACGGCGACGGCGCGGTCGACGCGCTGCAGGGCGACCGGGTGTTCGTGCATGTCCTGACCTTCGACGTGGACCAGGACTCCACCGCGGGGCTGGCGCCCGACGGCGTCGAGGCCTTCGTGCGCGACGGCCGCCTCGACGCGGAGGTCAGCCTCGTGCGCCGCGGTCCGATCCTCTGGGGCTTCTACGATCGCGACGGGGACGGCCGCATGGACACCGGCCTCCGCACCGCGCCGGTCACCCCGGTCGTCGCCGACGTGGCCCCGGTGGCGGGCGTCGAGCCCACGCTCACCCGCGAGCAGGTCCTCGGCACCATCATCATCCGCGCCGACTGGGTGGGCGAGCGCGAGCGCGCCTTCGACCGGATGCTGCACCGCCACGTCGGCGCCATCTGGATGGTCGACTCGAACGACCACGGCGGGCTGCCCGATCCCCTCCGTCACCACGACCACCCGCGGGTGCGCGCGAGCTACACCGAGCGCGGCTGGGAGAACGCCGTCCTGTCGATCGAGAGCGAGGGCTTCAGCACCACCGCGATCGACGTCGACCGGGACAGCTTCCGCGGCCGTGGCCGCGCGCACGCCGCCGACCTCGCCGCCGCGGTGCAGGGCGGCCACTTCAGCGCGGAGCTCGCCGTCGCCTCGATGCGCAACGCGACCTGGGCCTGGTACGACACCGACCTCGACGGCACCTGGGACCTCGTGCTCGTCCGGGTCGACGACATGGACGGCCCCCGGACCAACGCCTTCCGCCGAGGCGAAGACGGCGCCTTCGCCCCCGACCCGGCCCTCGCCTCCGGCCGCCTCGTGCGCCCCTCGCTCTTCCCCCGCCGCCACCGCCGCCGCCTCCAGCAGGCCGCCGCCGCCATCTTCGCCGCGTCCGAGATCGAGGACTAGGGGACAGGGCTAGGGGACGGAGTGAACTTGTGAACTTACGTAGGTCGAACGCCTACACAAGTTCACAAGTTCACTCCGTCCCCCCCCTGCGGAGGAGCCTACGGCGCCGCGACGACCTGGTTCCGTCCGCCTTGCTTGGCCTTGTAGAGGGCCTCGTCGGCGGTGCGGATCAGGGCGCCCGGGTCCTGCTCGGCTTCGAACTGGGCGATGCCGACGCTGGTGGTGACCTCGAGCGCGCCGCCGGTCGGGAGCGGGATCCGGAGCTCGGCGATCGTGGCGCGCACGCGCTCGGCCAGCTGGAGGCCCTGGTACATCGCGGTGCTGCGGCAGAGCAGGGCGAACTCCTCGCCGCCGTAGCGGGCGAAGAAGTCCTCCTTGCGGATGACCGCGCGGACCGCCTCCGCGGTGCGGCGCAGGACCTCGTCGCCCACCGGGTGGCCGTGGGTGTCGTTGACCGACTTGAAGTGGTCGAGGTCGAGCAGCATCAGCACGACGTCGGTCCCGTGGCGTTTCGCGTGGGCGAGGTCCTGCTCGAGGCGGTCCATCAGCGCGCGGCGGTTGTACGCCCCGGTCAGCGGATCGCGCACCGCCGCCTGGTAGAGCTGCTGCTGGAGCTCCTGGTCGACCTCGTCCTGGAGGCTGAACTTCAGGAGGATCTCGGCGCCCACCTGGATCTTGTCGCCGTCGCTGAGCGGCGACGGGGCCTCGATCTTCACGCCGTTGAGCAGGGTGCCGTTCGTCGAGCCGAGGTCCTCGACCAGCGTCTCGTCACCGCGCCGGAAGATGCGGGCGTGCTTGCGTGACACCCCGTCGCCGTTCACCCGCAGCTCGCACTGAGCGCTGCGACCGATGGTGACCTCGGTGTCCAGGCGCACCAGCCGCCCCGCGTCGGCGCCCGCCACCAGCACGAGCACGGGGCTCAAGCGGCTGGGTCGGACCGCCTCGCGGAACGCCTTCGCGTCGATGATCGCGGTGCCCTCGTCTTCGGCCTCGTCGAAAGGGGAGCCCATTCGGTTCCCAGCATATTCGAAAGCTGCGGCCGGAATCCACGATTCGTCTGCACGCCGTCGCACCTCGGACGCGCCGATGTGGGATGATGGCCACGGCCGGGGGGCAGCGGGACCGCGCGTGGGCGTTGGCACGCGGCGTGACGGTGCGTCCTCCGCCATCGAAAGGGAGGGCCCATGAACGCTTCGAGAATTCGCCACGCGCTGACCTTCGCCATCGTCCTCGCGCTGCCGCTGGGGGCGGCGGCGCAGGAGACCCCCACCGAGCTCAGCGTCTCCGAGGTGCAGCTGGGGAGCTCGCTCGACCGCGGCCGCGTCGAGTCGCCGACCACCACCTTCACCCACGCCGACGGCCGCATCTACGCGGTCGTGCAGGTCCAGAACCCGGCCCGCACGGAGACCCGGGTGCGCGTCTCGCTCGAGCGGGTGGACGGCCCGACGCGCTCCGGCGTGCTCCTCGACATCCCGGCCCGGCCCCGCTACCGCACGGTGGCCAGGTTCGTTGCGCGCCAGGCGCCCGGACGATATCGCGTCGTCGTGCGCACCGAGGACGGCACCGAGCTGTCGAGCACCGAGCTGACGATCTCGGAGTAGCGGCTCGACACGCGGCGTTCAGCCCCCATGCTGTCAGGGTGAAGCCGCGTTGGTCACCCGGGCTGCCGCCGGAGCTCGTCATCTACGACTCCACGCACCCTTGCCCGTACCTCGAGGGACGGGACGCGCGTCTGCCGATGCGCCTCCCGTCCCGCCCGCTCCGTCCCGCGGAGTTCGACGCGCGCCTCGCCGGAGGGGATCGGCGGCACGGCGCGTTCCTCTATCGCCCGAGCTGCCCGAGCTGCGCGGCGTGCGAGGCCATCCGCATCCCGGTGCAGGAGTTCGCCTTCACCAAGAGCCACCGCCGGGTCTGGAACAAGGCGCGGCGCGCGCTCCGCGTCGAGGTCGGCCAGCCGATCGCCGACGCGCGCCGGCTCTCGCTCTACGAGAAGCACAAGCGCGAGCGCTCTCTGATGGGCTCCTCGAGCGAGCCGCTCGACCTGAAGGGCTACGAGGGCTTCCTGGTGGAGCGCTGCTGTCCGAGCTTCGAGCTGCGCTACTTCGACGGCGACACGCTGGTCGGCGTCGCGATCACCGACCGCGGGCACGACGCGCTCTCGGCGGTCTACTGCTTCTGGGATCCCGAGTACGCCTCGCTCAGCCTCGGCACCTTCTCGATCCTCGAGCAGATCCGGTTCTCGCGCGAGCTCGGCTTCACCCACCTCTACCTCGGGCTCTTCATCGAAGAGAACGCGCACATGCGATACAAGGCGCGTTTCCGCCCGCACGAGCGCCTGATCGACGGGCAGTGGCGCCGCTTCGAGCGTCAGTCGGCGCAGCAGCGGAACCCGGTCGAGTAGTCCCAGTGGCCGCGATCGTGCGCGGTGGTGCGGTAGAGGCAGCCCTCGCCGTTGCGCACCGTGTCCACGTAGAACCCGCCGCGGAAGGTGCCGGCCGGGTCGGCGGTCCACTCGTGCAGGTTGCCCATCATGTCCATCACGCCCTCGGCGGTGACGCAGCCGGGGTGCGCGCCGGTGGGCGCGAGCGAGTCGGGGAGCTGGTTGATGCACGCGTCGCCCAGCCTCGACCAGATCCAGTCGTCGGACGTGCCGAACCGCTCGACGGCGGGGTGCCGCGCGCGGGCGTCGTTGCACTGGCCGTCCACCCGGGCGTCGCCGTAGGGATAGACGCGATCCGACGCGCCGCGACAGGCCCGGAGCCACTCCGCGTCGGTGCAGAGTCGCTTGCCTGCCTCCAGGCATGCCGCCTCCGCCTGAACGCCGGTGACGTAGCCCTGCGGGATCGCCTCGGCGAGCGAGAGCGCGCGCACCCGGTTCGTGCCCGGGTTGTGGAACGGCGACCAGCTCCCGAGCGGGCCGCGGTCGTCGACGAGCACCAGGCTCGCCTCGAAGCGATCGATGCAGAACGAGTCGACGCGCACCATGCCGTCGGGGCAGCCGGGGCTCCCGGGCTCCTCGACGAGGCCCTCGTTGGGGCGCGGCATGTAGTCCGGATCGCAGGCGCCCGCGTCGCCGGAGCCGCCGTCCGAGGTCACGGTGCAGCACTGGATCTCGGCCGGGCCGGGACAGAAGCCCGGGGTGGGCGCGCGGTCCCCGAAGCAGTCGTCCACGTGGAGGCAGCGGCCGGGCCGTCCGTCCACAACGCACGCGAGCCCCGCGTCCCCGGGCGGGCCGGCGTCCGGGGCCTGCGCGTCGAGGACCTGCGCGTCGAGGGCCTGCGCGTCGAGGAGCATGGCCGCGTCGAGGAGCATGGCTGCGTCCGTCGCCGTCGGCGGGTCGCCGCAGGCGAGGAGCAGGAGAGCCAGGAGCGCGCGCCGCACGCGGAGATGATGAACGGGAACCGCCGGCCCGTCACACCGCGTACGGCGCGAAGACCTCGACGTCGACGCCGGCCGCGTAGTGCACGAGCGCAGGCGGGCCGCTGACCGGAGGCAGCCCGGCGGCGGCGACGAGCGAGTCCTCGACCTCGTGCACGGTCGCGCGCTGCGCCGGGTAGGGCGGGTGGTGCACCTGACCGAGCACCAGCTCGTCTCCTTTCTCGGAGTAGAGGAGGTAGCGCTCGAGGAAGAAGTGCTCGAGCGAGCCGGGCGCGGACGGGCCGAGCGCCTCGCCCACCTCGTAGCGCACCGCGTGGCGAGCCCCGTCGGAGCGGCGGACCGTGCGGTACTCCGTGACTCCATCCGCGCTCGCCGACGTCATGCGCGCGTGGTGGTAGGGGAGCCCCCAGCCGACGCGGGCCGCCTGCACCGCGAGCCAGCTCGACGCCTCGAGGGAGAAGAAGTAGACGCCGGGGCCCTCGCCCTCGAGGTGCACGTACGTGCGGAGGTTGCACTCGAGGAAGTCGAACCCGAGCGCCTTCGGCCACCAGCTCGGCGCGATCTCGCGCATGAGGAACGGGACCACGCCGACGAACGCCTCGCCCTCCCACAGGTCGAGCGAGAGCCGCGCCGGGATCAGCGGCCGGAGCGCCTCGACCGGCACCGGCCAGTGCAGGAACAGGAGCTCCCGCCAGCGCTGCGTCCCCCCGTTCTTCCCCTCCGGCCGCTGCGTCGGCGCGATCCGATCCATGCCGCACCATACCCTCGCGGCGCCGTTCGGGGACGGCGTTTTCCGGGACGTGTAGGATGGGGCGTGACCGAGGTGCCGATGCGGTTCGTGGACACGCCGCTGCTCTGGACGGCGGACGGGATCTACTCGGAGGCCGAGTGCGCGCGGATCAGGGACGAGATCGAGGCGGCCTCGCCGTCGCTCGCCACGAACAACCCGATGTACCGGAACCAGGATCGGGTGATGCGCGACGATCCGGCCGCGTCGAGCGAGCTCTTCGCGCGCCTGAGGCCGCACCTCCCCGAGCGCATCGGAGACCTCACCCTCGTCGGGCTCAACGAGCGGCTCCGCTACTACCGCTACCGCGCAGGCCAGCGCTTCGAGCCGCACATGGATCACTGGCACCGCGCGAGCGAGACGCGCATCACGCTGCTCACCGTGCTCGTCTACTTCAACGACGACTTCGAAGGCGGCGAGACCCGGTTCCTCGAGCAGGTCGAGGAGACCGTGGTCCCGAAGCCCGGGCGGGCCGCGATCTTCCAGCACAAGATCCGCCACGAAGGCTGCGAGGTCCGCCGCGGCGCCAAGTACGCGCTCCGCACCGACGCCCTCTACGAGGCCCCGACCCCCATCCAGCTGACGCGCGAGTGAGCGGATCGCGGGTGTGGCCACACGATCGGCGCGTTCGGTCGGACACACGCGCGGCCGGAGGGAGACGCGTCGGGCCCCGCCGCCGGGCTGGCACGTGACGTGCGCCTCGGAGCTCCGGAGAAGACCGGAGGGGTGTGATGCGAGGAACGACGATCGACGTCGGGCCGGGAGGGCGACGTGCGCTCTGGCTCTTGGTGGGAGGGGCGCTGCTCATCCCGGGGTGTCCGAGCGGGGGCGCGCCGCCGCGGGCGACGATCCGGGCGGAGCTCGCTTCGCCGACGGGCAAGATGGTGGACCTCGGCGAGGCGACACCGCGCGCGCCGGATCGCGGCGGGATCCTCGAGGACGCGCTCGAGGGCGTGGTCGAGACCGAGGAGGAGACGCTCGGGGCGCGCATGCAGATCCGCCCGCTCCGCATGCCGCACCCGCCCCGTGGCGCCTCCGCGCGCTTCAACTTCGGGCAGGGGCGGCGCGGCTGGGTGACGGCGATGCCGCGCGCGGAGCTGTTGACCTCGCCCGCCTTCCACGACGGCAAGGTGTTCCTCGGCGGCGGCTTCGTCTCGCACCGCTTCTACGCCTTCGACGCCTACAGCGGGGAGCTCTCGTGGTCGATGCCCGCGCCGGACGGCGGACCGACGGCCGCGATCATCGAGGACGACAAGGTCATCTACAACACCGAGAGCTGCACGATCTTCGTCGCCGACGCGCACACGGGGGAGCTCGCCTGGAGTCGCTGGCTCGGCGACCCCCTGATGAGTCAGCCCGCGGCCGCGCACGGGCTCGTGTTCAGCGCCTACCCCAAGGACGGCGGCCATCAGTTCGGCGCGTTCCGGCTGAGCGACGGCGAGCCGGTGTGGGCGACGCCAATCCCCGCCGACGTGATCCAGGCGCCGCAGGTGGTGGGCGAGTCGGTCTACTTCGCGACGATGGACGGCACCGCGCACCGGCTCCAGGCGCGCACCGGCCGGGTGCAGTGGCGGCGCGACGTGGGCGCGTCGAGCGCGGTCTGGGTCGACCGCGAGAACGTGCTCGTGGCGCGGCGACGCGGCGGAGCCCGGAGCCCGCGGGAGTCGATGCTGGTGCTCGACGCGGCCAGCGGCCGGACGCAGCACGAGAGCGCGCACTTCGCCGCCCCCTACCTCGCGGGGAACAGCCGCGACCGCGAGCTCGCCTCGGGCACCGCCGGGGCGTGGGGCAACGTCCCGCACGGCGATCACCTCGGGCTGCGCAACGTGGCCAGCGGCTGGGCGTTCCAGGGCAGCTCCCCCGCGGTGGCCGACGGGCGCGCCTACTTCTCGATCGCGGGCGAGGTGCTCGCGCGCGACATGGAGACGGCGGAGACGGTCTGGCGTCGGCGCTACGCGGAGGCGGGGGACGCGCAGGCCCTCAGCCCGCCCGCGGTGGTCGGGGGCCTGCTGGTCTTCGGCACCGTCGACGGACACCTCGTGGCGACCGACATCGACACCGGCATGACGGTCTGGGCCTACGACGTCGGCGAGCCGGTGGTCTTCCAGCCGATCGTCGCCCAGGGCTGGGTCTACTTCGCCACCGGGCGCGGCAACGTCGTCGGCCTCGAGCTCGGCGACGCGATGCTCGACGGCTGGCACATGTGGGGCGGCAACGCGCGTCACGCCGGGCTCGTCGAGACGGCGGGGCAGGTCGATCCGCACCTCCTGGAGAGCCTCGAGCGGCCCGGCCGCGGCTCGCTCCGCGCCGTGGCGCTCAGCCGCGATCCGGAGGCCGAGGAGACGCCGGTCGAGGAGGAGGGCGACTCGGTCGAGCGCGAGCTCCCGCTCCGGGGCACCGAGGTCGAGGCGCGGATCAGCGGCCGGGTGGCGGAGGTCTTCGTCACCCAGCGCTTCGAGAACGACGGGCCCGAGCCGATCGAGGCCGTCTACCTCTTCCCGCTCCCCGACGACGCGGCGGTCGATCGCATGGAGATGCGGATCGGCGACCGCGTGATCCGCGGGGTGATCCGCCAGCGTCGAGAGGCGTGGCAGGTCTACGAGCAGGCGCGCAGCGAGGGCCGGCGCGCGGCGCTCCTCGAGCAGCAGCGCCCGAACCTCTTCGCGCAGCGGGTGGCCAACCTCCAGCCGGGCGACCAGATCGACGTGCGGCTCCGCTACGTGCAGGTCCTGCCCTACGAGGACGGCGAGTACGCGATGACCTTCCCGATGGTCGCGCCGCGCCGGTACGACCCCGCCGAGCCGGACGCGGACGGGGCGGAGACCGCGGTGAGCGCCACGAGCGCCTTCGTCGACGAGCAGCCGCCGCTGACGATGCGCGTGTCGCTCGCGCCCGGGCTGCCGCTGGCCTCCGTGACCTCGCCCAGCCACGAGGCGACCATCGAGCGCGACGGCGACACCGCCCGCGTGCGTCTCGAGGCCGAGGGCGAGGCGCGCACCCGCGACTTCACCCTGCGCTACGCGCTCGCCGGCGACGCGCCCCAGGCCACCCTGCTGGCCCACCGCGAAGCCGAGCACGGTTACTTCACGCTCCTCGTGCAGCCGCCGGCCGCGCCCGGCGAGGGGACGATCGCGCCCCGCGACGTGACCTTCGTCGTCGACACCTCGAGCTCGATGCACGGCCGGCCGCTGGCGCACGCGCGCGCGGTGGTGGAGGCGGTGATCGACGGCCTCCGCCCCGAGGACCGCTTCGACGTGATCGGCTTCAGCGATCAGGTGCGGCAGCTCGGCGCGCGGCCGCGGAGCGACGACGCGGTGCGGGACGCGCACGCCTTCCTGGAGGAGCTGCGCGCGGCCGGGGCCACCGAGATGGTGCCGGCGATCACCCGCGCGCTGCGCACCGAGACGAGCGCCGAGCGCCTGCCCATCGTCGTGCTCGTCACCGACGGGTTCATCGGCAACGAGGCGGACGTGCTGCGCGCGATCGCGACCGAGCTCGGGGAGCACCGCGTCTACGCGTTCGGCGTCGGCGGCAGCGTGAACCGCTTCCTCACCGAGCGCGCCGCCGAGATCGGCCGCGGGCGGGCGAGCCACGTGGGCCTCTCCGAGGATCCGGCGGCGGCCGCGGCGCGCTTCGTGACCCAGATCGACCGGCCGCTCTTCACCGACGTCGAGGTGGACTGGGGCGGGCTCGAGGTGAGCGACGTCTACCCGCGGCGCCTGCCGGATCTCTTCGCCGGGAAGCCGCTCGAGGTGCGCGGCCGGTTCGCGGCGGGCGGGGAGGCGACGGTGCGGGTGCGGGGCACGGTGAACGGTCGCCGCTTCGAGCGCGCGTTCCCGGTGAGCCTGCCCGCGGCGCCGACGCCCGACGGGCCCCACGCGTCGCAGGCCTCGCTCTGGGCGCGAGCGGCGGTGCGCGATCGCATGAACCGGCTGACGCTGCGCGACGACCCGGCGCTCATCGCCGAGGTGACCGAGCTCGGGCTCGCTCACCACATCGTCACGCCCTGGACCAGCTTCGTGGCGGTCGAGGAGATCGCCACGGAGGAGGAGGGCGACGCGCCCGAGCCCGAGGCCCGGGCCACCGTCTCGCCGGCACGCGCGCTGCCCGGCGATCCGGAGATCCGGATCCCGGCCCCCGAGGACGCGCGGCAGGTCACCGTGATCTTGCCCTTCGGCGAGAGCCTCGAGGCGGGCTTCGAGGACGCGCTCGGCATGTGGACCGCGCGCTTCCTCATCCCGCGCGACGCCGACGAGGGCACCTACCCGATCGAGGTGCTGATCACCCACGCCGACGGGCGGCTCGAGCACCTCCGGCTCTGGTACACGGTCGACGAGACCGCGGCCCAGGTGCACCTGGAGGTCGACGGCGAGCTCAGGCCGGGCGGAGAGATCACGCTCCGCGCCGAGCAGGTGATCACCGAGGCGGATCTCGCGCAGGTCGGTCGGCGTCCCGGGGAGCTGAGCGAGGAGCGCGCCCTGCTGCTGAGCGACGCGCGCCGGGTGGAGGTGCGCACGCCGGGCGGCGAGGTGATCGACCTCGAGCGGGCGGGCCCGAACGCCTGGGAGGGCGTCTGGACGATCCCTCGAGACGCGCGCGGGACGCTGTCACTCGACGTGGTGGTGGTCGACATGGCCGCCAACGTCACCCACCAGGCGCTGACCCTGGAGGTCGAGTGATGCGCGGGCTCGCGCTGCTGTCGCTGCTCGTCGCGCTCCCGGCGTCGGCGCAGCCGCGGGTCGAGGAGGTGATCACCGCCACCGCCGACGCGCGCGACGTGGCCCGCTACGGCGACCGTGTCTTCGTGGCTACCGAGGGCGGCCTCCTGGTGCTGCGGGACGATCGGGTCGAGCGGGTGATCACCGAGGGCTTGCCCGGCGCGAGGCTCCGCTCGGTCAGCGTCATCGGGGATCGCCTCTGGGTCGGCGCGGTCGAGGGCACCGCGGTGCTCGACGCCGAGCTGAACGTCGTCGCCCGCCACGCGCCTCGCCGGGTGCGCCGGGCGGTGGCCTTCGCCGGCTCCACCTGGCTGGCCAGCCACGGCGGCGGCCTCCTCCGGGTGGACGGCGACCGCGTGCGCTCGGTGTCGCTCGGCCGCGCGCACGCCTACGTGCGGCTCACCGATCTCGCGGTGGTGGGAGACGAGCTGTGGGTGGCGAGCCATGGGGTGGGCGTGCTCCGGGTGAGCGCCGAGGGCCGGGTCGTCGGCCGGGTGCGTCAGCGGAGCGGCCTGCCGAGCGACTACACGTGGCGGCTCGAGCGGCACGGGAGCGAGGTCTTCGTGGCCACCATCGCCGGGGTCGGCGCGGTCACCGAAGACGGCGCGGTCGTGCGCGACCATCGGGTCACCGCGCTGGCGCGGCGCCTCCCGGTCCGCGACGTGCGCGACGTGGCCCTCGCCGGCGATCGCGTCTGGCTCGCCACCTTCGGCCGCGGCCTCTGGCGCGCCGACGGCGATCGACCGCGCCGGGTGGGCCACTACGAGCGAGCGCACGCGGTGCTGACGGCGGACGGAGACCCGCCGCTGGTCGCCCACGCCGAGGGGGTGAGCCGCGGGGCGCGCGCGATCACCTCGGGCGGCCTGCCGAGCGGGGACGTCACCGCGATCGCGCGGGCCTTCGGCGCGCTGTGGGTCGGCACCTTCGGCGACGGCCTCGCGCGCCGCCGGGGCGGCCGCTTCGAGCGCGTCGGTCAGGCCCACGAGCGCTGGACGGTCGACGAGCGCATCAACGACCTCGCGGTCACCGGGCGCGGCCCGGGCGGTCGCGAGCGGCTCTGGATCGCGACCGACCGTGGCCTCTGGTGGCACGACGGCCGCGTGTTCTCGCGCGTCGAGGACCCGGCGGGCCCGAGCTGGATCCACACCACCGCGCTCCACGTCGACGGCGACGCGCTCTGGGTCACCACCAGCCGAGAGCTCTGCCGCTTCCGCCGGGGCTGGCGCTGCTGGACCGGCGACCCGAGCTTCCCCGTCGCCCAGCTCCACGCGGTCACCACCGACCGCGCCGGCCGGGTCTGGGTCGGCAGCCTCCACGGGCTCTACCGCTTCGACCCGGAGGCCGAGCGCTTCCACCGCCACACCGTCTCGAGCGGCGCGCTCCCCGTCGACTGGGTGACGGCGGTGGTGCCCTGGGGCGACGGCGTGCTCGCCGGCACCTATCACGGCGGCCTCTCGCTCGGCGACGGCGAGCGCTTCCAGGTCATCCGCGAGGGACAGGTGGGCTTGCCGAGCGGCTGGGTGAACCCGCACGCGATCCGTCGCCGCGGCGACACCCTCTACATCGGCACCCTCGAGCGCGGCCTGGTCATCGGCCGCCCCGGCGCCTTCGCTCACCTCACCCGCGCCGACGGCCTCCCGAGCGACGACGTGACCGACGTGCTCCCGGACCGCGGCGGCGTCTGGGTGGCGACCCGAGGCGGCCTCGCGCGCCTCCGCTGATTCAGCCACTCGCAGGAAACGAGGAAGGGTGGAAGCGAGGAGGCGAGAGGGGAACGGCCCGCCACGATGACCGGCTACCGGGCCGCCGCTCCGCTCGGCGCCAGCCACTCGCAGGAAGCGAGGAAGGGTGGAAGCGAGGAGGCGAGAGGGGAACGGCCCGCCAGGGTGACCCGGCCGCCGGCTACCGGGCCGCCGCTCCGCTCGGCCCCCGGCGGCGAGCCACCATCCCGCCGCCCACCGGTCTCGCGGCGAAGCCGCACCTCCTCCCTTCCCACCTTCCTCGCTTCCCGCGAGTAGCGGCCGCTCCAGCTTCCCGGCCGGGCCCCGGCGGCAACCCGGCGGCGAGCCACCATCCCGCCGCCCACCGGTCTCGCGGCGAAGCCGCACCTCCTCCCTTCCCACCTCCTCGCTTCCCGCGAGTAGCGGCCGCTCCAGCTTCCCGGCCGGGCCCCGGCGGCGAGCCACCCTCCCGCTCAGGGCGCGCTCGGCGGCATGATCATCATGCCGGCCATCATGTGGTGGACCGGGGGGCGGTGCTTCTCTTCGGTCAGCCGGCGCTGCGCGGCGGTGGGGCGCGCGTCGTCGTCGGTCACGTCGGCGGTCACCGCGCGGGTTTCGGTGGGGCCGCCGTCGTCGGCGTCGCCCGCGTCCGGCTCGAGCGCGCTCACCGGCTGCATCGGGGGCCCGAGGTCGAGGGGCGCGACCTCCTGGGTGATCTCCGCCTCTCCCGGGGCCTCGCCGGTGGCGCAGCCCGCGGTCAGGGCGCTGGCCAGCACGACGCCGCCCGCCCAGCGCGGGGCCCGGCTCCGGGGCGGGAGGAAGACGGCCTCGTCGTCGGCGCTCATCGCCAGCCGGACGCAGAGGCGCTCGCCGGTCGCGCGCCGCACCCGGGCTTCGGCCTGAGCGCGGGTCATCACCGAGAGATCGATGACGGTCCGGGCGCAGCTCGCGCAGTGACGGCCCTCGCCGCGCGGCTCCATCTCGGACCAGGGCTCCTCGCAGGCTTCGGCGACGCGGAATTCCATGGGCATGGGACCTCGGACCGCCGAAGTCCTTGGCGGTTCCTCACGAGGCCATCTTCGCGACCACCTCGCGGAGCAGCGCCGCCAGGTCCTCGGCGACCTCGGCCGGGGCGTCGATCGCGACGCCGCCGTCCGGTCGCGGCGTGATCTCGAGCTGGTCGACGAGCGAGGGCGGCTCGGCGCGCGACGCCGCCGGCTCGTCGACCGGCGGATCGGCGATCGGCTCCCACAGGGACATCAGCCGCTGGACCAGGCTCGTGTCCTCGAGCACGACGTGATCCGCGTCCGAGTCGAAGAGCCCCTCGAAGAGCGCCTGCTTCGCGCCGCACAGCTGGGCGATGCGGCCCTCGATCGAGGGCTCGGAGACGAGGTCGTAGACGTCGATGGGCTCGGTCTGCCCCAGCCGGTGGATGCGCGCGATCCGCTGCTCGCGCACCGCCGGGTTCCACGGGAGCTCGAGGTTGACGCACGCGGTCGCGGCCCGCTGGAGGTTCAGGCCGACGCCGCCCGCGTCGCTCGCGAAGAGCACGCGGGTGGCCGGGTCGTCGTGCAGCTCGACCACGCTCCGGTCGCGCTGCTTCGGCGACTCCGCGCCCGTGAAGAAGACCGAGCGGAGGCCGCGCGCCGCGAGCGGCTCGCGGGTGGCCCACCAGGCGAGCGCGAGCATGCGCCGCCACTGGCTGAAGACGATGACCGTGCGGCCCTGATCGACGACCAGGCTCTGCAGCAGCTCGCGCAGCGCCTCGAGCTTGGGCGCCTGCGCGTCGGCGAGGGCGGCCTGGGTGGCCGGCTGGTCGCGCATGCCCTCCCAGCGCTCCTCGAAGTCCCGCTGCGCGAGCCCGTTCGCGATGACCCGCTGCCGGGTGAGGAGGGAGATCAGCCGGATCTGCTCCTCCGGCGTGAGCCGCCGCTTCTGCGCGATCTCCACCAGGATGGCGATGCGCTGGTCGAGGGCGTCGTGGCGGCGGATCTGCCCGGACGTCATCGGGACCGGCACGACGGTGTCCGTCCGGGGCGGCAGCTGGTCGAGGATCTCCGCGCGCCGCCGTCGCAGGAAGCAATGCGCGATGCGGCTCCGGAGCGATCCGAGGTGGGTGGCGCAGCCGACGCCGCCGTGCACCACCGGGATCCGCCAGGTGGGGGCGAGCGCGCCCGGGTCGACGAACTCGAGGATCGACCCGAGCTCCGGGAGCCGGTTTTCGAGCGGCGTCCCGGTGAGCGCGAGCCGGTAGGCGCCCCCCAGCCGCTTCACCGCGCGCGCGGTCTGCGTGTGTGCGTTCTTGATGCGCTGCGCCTCGTCGAGCACCACCATCTCCGGCGCCCACGCCTCGAGCGCCTCGCCGTCGCGGAGGAGCAGCTCGTAGTTGATCACCAAGAAGCCCTCGCGCGTGGTCGCATAGAGGCGCCGCCGACGCGGCGGAGGCCCCTCGACGACCTCGACCGGCGCGTCCGAGAAGGCCAGCCACTCGCGCCGCCACTGCGACTTCAGCGGGGCAGGCACCACCAGCAGCCCCCGCCGGACCGCGCCGCTCCGGTGCAGCGCGTGACAGGCCGCGATCGCCTGCGCCGTCTTGCCGAGGCCCATGTCGTCGGCGAGGAGGAGGCGGCCGGAGTCGAGCAGCCGCTCGACGCTCTCGCGCTGGTACGCGTAGAGCGGCCGACGGAGGGTCTCCAGGAGGCCGGCGCCCAGCGGCTCCCGGTCAGGGGGCGAGGCCTCCTCGAGGAGCGCCCGCACCGCCGGGGCGACGCGCTCGGGGTGCTCTCTGGCCCAGAGTCGCGCGGCGGCGAGCCAGCGAGGCGATCCCTCCGGAGGGCGCCGCGCGTCGCCCGGCCCGCGCCACCCGCCGACGAAGGCGGGCTCGCGCCCGCGCTCCCCGCGCCAGCGCAGGCGTGACCACCACGGGTCGTCTCCGAGGACGGGCCGCACCGGATCCCACTCGAGCGCGTGACGCAGCGGCGGCGCGCTGGCGGCGGCGATCCACGCGTCCGGCTCGTCGGCCAGGTGGGCCAGGGCGGCGAGCACGTGCGCGCAGAGCCCGAGGGAGGACAGCCGGAAGTCGGGGCAGTCGCAGCTCGCGCGGAGCGGGAACAGGCCGCCCAGGTGCGGGCGCCACGGGAGGCCCCGGAGCCGCCACTCACCCAGCGCCCCGTCAGGCGCCTCGAGGGCGATCGACCTCGACTCCAGCCAGCGCCGCGTCGCGGCCTCGAACGCGGCGCGCTGCAGCGGCCAGCCCGCCGAGCGGTAGAGGTCGATGACGTGGCGGGCGAGGAAGCCGCGCGGCAACGGATCGAGGCGCGCGCCGCCCAGGCCGGTGAGCGTGCGGAAGGCCTGCGTCTCGTCGACGCCGAAGAGATCGATCTGCCGCGCGGGGCTGAGGCCGCCGTGATGGGTGCCGGGGAGGGGCATGACCCCCCTGACGCAGGTGCGCACGTCGGACTGACGGAAGCGCGAAGATCATCGCCAGAGCGCCTCGTCGCCGGCCTGGGCCACCAGGTGATCGACGAAGGCGCGGACCCGGGGGGCGAGCTGCCGGACCTCGGGCCAGATCAGCCAGAGCTCTCCGCGCATCGCGTGGAGCGACGGGAGGACCGGCTCGAGCTCCCGCCGCTCCACGTAGGGCCGCGCCATCAGGTCGGGCGCGACCGCGATCCCCGCGCCGGCGGCGGCCGCGGCGGTGATGAGCGCGAAGTCGTTCAGCACCATGACCGTCCGGAGGGGCGCCTCGCGCTCGACCCCCTCGTCGTCCCGCAGCACCACCCGGTCGCGCGGCAGGACGCGATGCTGCACGAGATCGTGCGAGGCGAGGGCCGGCGGCGCGGTCGGCCGTCCACGCCCGTCGAGGTAGGAAGGCGACGCGTACAGCCCCGCGCCCATCCTCGCGATCCGGCGCCCCGCCAGCCCGCTGCTCCCGGCTCGCGGGGCGTCGGGGCGGAGCGCGAGGTCGAAGCCCTCGCCGGCCAGATCCACCACCCGGTTGGTCAGGTCGAGCTCGACCACGACCTGCGGGTATCGCGCTCGAAACGACGTGAGGAGCGCCGCGAAGCCGCCGGCGTGGCCGAGGTCCTGCGGCGCGGTCAGCCGGAGCACGCCCGATGGGGTCTCCTGGCGATCCTCGAGCTCCCGCTCCACCTCGGCGAGCGTCCGGAGGGCGGCCACGCAGCGGGCGTGCAGGCGGGCGCCGTCCTCGGTGACCGTCACGCTGCGCGGCCCCCGGTTCAACAGCGGCAGGCCGAGCTGGTCCTCGAGCCTGGCCACCCGCCGGCTCACCGTCGACTTCGGCACCCCGAGCTGAGCGGCGGCCGCGGTGAGGCTCCCCGCGTCCACGACCCGCACGAAGGTGTCGAGCTCCACCAGGTTCACGGCCGAAGGTTGCCTCAGAGCAACCCGTGGTTGCAACTGAGCCCGGTGGTTGCGCGGGTGGAACTTCTTACGATTGGCCTCGAAAGAGAGACAACGATGAAGATCACCCTCTGGATCCTGCAGGCGCTCCTCGCGCTTGTCTTCGCCATGGCCGGCCTGTTCAAGCTCGCGACCCCCATCGACGAGCTCGTCGCGAGCGGCATGACCTACGCGGCCGATTACCCCTGGATGCTCTACCTGGCCGGCGGCGCCGAGGTGCTGGGCGCGATCGGGCTCATCCTCCCGGCCGCGACCCGTATCAAGCCTGGGCTCACCCCACTCGCGGCGGCGGGCCTCGCCCTGGTGATGTTCCTGGCGATCGGCCTCCACCTGGTGCGTGGAGAATTCGCGGCCCTCGGCGGCCCGGCCGTCCTGATGGCGCTCAGCCTCTTCGTGGCCTGGGGGCGCTGGAAGAAGGCGCCGATCACGCCCCTCCACCTTCGTTCTCGGAGCTTGGAGCTCTCTGAGCGGTAGACGCGAGGGACGACAATTACTCTCGCAAAGACGCAAAGGCGCAAAGGGGTTGGGTGGCGGCGGGGTGGGGGCTCGCCGGGCTGTGGCGGTCCCTCATCCCGTCGCCCGCCGCTCTCCTTGGCGGCTTGGCGGCTTGGCGAGAGACAACCCTGGAGTTTTCGGAGCGGTAGACGCGAGGGACGACAATTACTCTCGCAAAGACGCAAAGGCGCAAAGGGGTTGGGTGGCGGCGGGGTGGGGGCTCGCCGGGCTGTGGCGGTCGCTGGTCGCTGGCCTGGGGCTCGACGCCTCGAGATGGTTTCTCGCAGAGTCGCAGAGGGGCGCTGGGTGCGCCGGTCGAGTGGCGGCGAGTTTCCATTTCGTCGCCCGCCGCTCTCCTTGGCGGCTTGGCGGCTTGGCGAGAGACAACCCAGGAGCTTTCGGAGCGGTAGACGCGAGGGACGACAATTACTCTTGCAAAGACGCAAAGGCGCAAAGGGGTTGGGTGACGGCGGGGTGGGGCTCGCCGGGCTGTGGCGGTCGCCCATCCCGTCGCCCGCCGCTCTCCTTGGCGGCTTGGCGGCTTGGCGAGAGCCAACCCTGGAGCGCTCCGAGCGTGGCGGTCGGGGGTGGGGGCTGGTCGGGGGGTGGCGGTCGCCGGGCCTCGGCCCGCGGTCGGGGTCAGCGTCGGATCGGCATCCGGCCGCGGACGTGGCGGATGGGGTGCTGTGCGCGGTACTTCTCGGCCTCGAGGGCCGCGCGCTCCGAGGCCGAGAGGTCGTCCACGCTCGCGTCGGCCGGGACGGGGTGGGTGTCGGCCGGGGCGGTGGCGGGCGGCGGCTCGGTCGATGCGGTCGGTATCATCGGTGGGCCGAGGTCGCCGGGCTCGAGATCGCACGGCTCCAGGATCTCGGGAGCCGCCTCCGGCTCGGTGCTCGCGCAGCCCCCTGCGGTGAGGGCGCCCACCAGGACGAGCCCTCCCGCCCAGCGCGGCGCGCGGCTCGGCGGCGGGACGAACCGAGGCCGGTCGTGCTCGTCCACCGCGAGCTGGACGCAGAGAGAGTCGCCGGCGGCGCGCCTCATCCGGCTCTCCGCCTGGGCCTGGCTCATCTGGCTGAGGTCGACGACGGTGTGCTGGCAGCGGTCGCAGAAGCGGCCCTCTCCTCGGGGGGCCATGTCTTCCCAGCGCTCCTCGCACGGCTCGGGGATGTGGAATCGCATGCCCCTCCGACCTGGAGGTCGGGCTCCGCCTTGGCGGATCGCGCCGATTTCGGCACCACCGGTCACTTCGCCTCAAAACGGCCACGCGCGCGCCGTTGTCCGGCCGGGCGATGCAGTACCTCGCCTCCACCGGAGAAGACACCGTCGTCGGGATCGCCCATGGCACCCCGCTGACGACCGAATTCCGCAGCACCTGGCTCTCCTCCAGCGTGCGCGCCCTCCGACAGCGCGATCTCTGGGATCGCTACCTGCAGCACCTCGCGCCGGAGCACCGCGAGACGGTGGAGCTCCACGTGGCCGGCACGTGGCTGCCGATCGAGGTGGCTCACGCGCACTACACCGCCTGCGATCGGCTCGGCCTCGGCGCGAGCGAGCTCGACGAGATCGGGCGCGAGGTCTCCGACCGGCTCCACGCCACCATCCTCGGCGTGGTGGTGCGGGCGGCGAAGAGCGCCGGGGCGACCCCCTGGACGGTCCTCGAGCGCACCCCGCGGCTGTGGCGGCGGATCTGGCTGGGCGGCGACATCGCGCTCTACCGGCTCGGCCCGAAGGAGGCGCGGCTCGAGGCCTACGCCTTCCCGCTGGCTCGCTACCAGTACATCCAACACGGCTTCCGGGGTGTGCTCTGCGCGCTGGTCGAGATGTTCTGCCGGACCGCGTACGTCCGGCAGCTGGGGCCGCGCTGCACGTCCGAGCGGCTCGTCTATCAGATCAGCTGGGCGTGACGCGGGACTGGCGGAGACGGCCGCGCCGCCCCATGAGGGAGCCATGTCTCTCTACGCATGGTTCGCGGGCACCGGCCCGAGCGGCTACGGGTACGCCTCCACCGCCGAGGAGGTCACCCAGGGCGTCGACCTGAGCGGCAAGACGATCCTGATCACCGGGATCAACTCCGGCCTCGGCGCCGAGAGCGCGAGAGTCCTGCGGATGCGCGGCGCGCGGATCCTCGGCGCGGCGCGCACGGTGGAGAAGGCGGAGGCGGCCTGCCGCGATCTCGGAGACGACGCGGTGCCGCTCGCGTGCGAGCTGTCGGAGCCGGCGTCGGTCCGCGCCTGCGTCGACGAGGCGAAGAAGCACGGCCCCATCGACGTGCTGCTCTGCAACGCCGGCATCATGGCGCTGCCGGAGCGCACCGTCGTGCACGGGCAGGAGCTGCAGTTCCTCACCAACCACGTCGGTCACTTCATGCTCGTCACCGGGCTGCTCGACGCGCTCACGGACGACGCGCGGGTGGTGATGCTCTCGAGCGCGGCCCACGCCTGGGCGCCCGAGGCCGGCATCCAGCTCGACGACCTCACCTTCGAGCGCGGCTACTCGCCGAACAAAGCCTACGGGCAGTCCAAGCTCGCCAACCTGCTCTTCGCCCGCTCGCTCGCCGCGCGCTTCGAGGGCACCGGTAAGACGGCCAACGCGCTGCACCCCGGCGTGATCGCCACCAACCTCGGCCGGCACATGCCGCTCTGGATGCGGGCCGGCATGCCGATCGCCTCGGCGCTCGCCTTCAAGAGCGTCCCCCAGGGCGCGGCCACCCAGTGCTACGTCGCCGCGCACCCGGCGGTCGCCGACGTGAGCGGCGAGTACTTCGCCAGCTGCAACGTCGCCAAGTCGACCCGCAAGGGGCGTGACCTCGAGCTGGCCGAGAAGCTCTGGACGCGCACCGAGGAGATCGTCGCCGGCTTCGACGACGCGCCGGAGCCGCGCGCGGCCCGCGCTTGATCAGACGTTCTGGGCCACCGCCGCCGCGGAGTGCCCGAAGGGACAGGCGTAGACGTAGAGCACCGCGCTGATCAGGTCCCACTCGGGCCAGGCCAGCTGGACCGCGAAGCGGAGGCGGGTGTCGCAGTCCTCGCAGCGCAGGTCGGCGACGAAGGCGTTGGCCGCCTCCTCGCGGGTGCCGGTGACGAGCGCCGGGAAGCCGCCGATTTTCGAGCCGCGCGCGAGGTGCGCCGAGCCATCGTGCGCGGTGTCCACGCGGGAGGCGAAGATCGGCTCGACCTCGCGATAGGGCTTCGCGTCGAGCAGCATGCCGCCGGCGCTCATCGGGTAGACCTCGTCGACGATCCGCGCCTCGAACGCGTTCGTGAACGACAGCTCCCAGGGATCGTGGTCGTAGGGGACCTCGCGGCTGAAGATCACCAGCGAGCCCGCGTTGGCGAGCGGGAGGTGAGGGCTCACCGGGAGCGTCGCCGCGAGGACCCAGCCGTCGCGCACCGCCAGCTCCGGCGCGGGCGCCTCGAGGTCGCGCTGCCGGAGCGCGAGCGCCTCGCGATACCAGTGGGACGGCGCGCGCCGGACGACGGTGCGGTGATGCGCGATCGGCGCGGTCGGCGGGCCGCCCTCGAGCTGCAGGGCCGAGAGCGGCAGGTGATGCATCCCGAGCCGGTCGGTCTGGATCAGGCGCCCCGACTGAGGCTCCACCTGCGCGACGTGGCCGTGCCGCTCCAGCGCGGGGGCGAAGGAGCCCTCGAGCGGCAGCGGGGGGTTGGCGCCGTCCGAGGTCAGCTCGACGCAGAAGGGCTTGTCCCGGAACGACAGCGTCTCGGCCACCATGAACAGCGCGTCGTCCCGCGGGGACCAGAAGAGCAGCGCGTCGCGATCCCGTCGGGCGTGCTCGTGCCGGAGCACGAGGGACCAGGCGTCGCCGCGCAGCAGCCAGAGCTCGTCGCCGGTGAGCCGGTAGACGCCGTGCGGGGTCGCCACGGTCTGCCCCACGCCGTGCCCCGGGCCGTAGGGGAGCGGCTCCAGGGTGCGGGTCAGGAGATCGATGGCGCAGGTGTCGTTGCGGTTGTCGCCGCCGGCCACGACGAGGCGGTTCTCCAGCGCGTCGTGCACGAAGCCGACCCGGTGCGCGTAGTGCCCGGCCACCCGCACGTCCGCCGCGGAGAGCGGCTCGAGGTCCTCGCCGCGCTCGCGGCGCCAGGTGCTCCCGTCCGCGAGGAGCGCGTAGAGCACGCCCCGCGCGTCCGCCGTCACGTGCAGGTAGCGCTCGTCGAGCTGCATGCGGCGCGCGTCGCTCACCGGCTCGTGCCACGGCGTCACCGCGTCGCCCTCGACCTTCCAGCTCGCGAGGTCGCGATGACGCACGAGGTACAGCGTCTCGCCCCCCAGCGTCGCGGTGGCCACCCGCCCCAGGGAGATCGACAGCTCCCCCTCCGCCCACTCCATCCCGCTCACGCGGCGAGGCTAACCCGGCGCGCGGCCGGGCACGAAATCACACGCGGACGATGTCGACGCGGGGCGCGAGGGCGTAGCCGTCGCCGGTGGTGAGGAGCAGCTCGCCGAGGCCGAGCTTGCGCAGGCGGTTGATGGTCACGTAGACGCGGCGCGCGCCGGACTCGGGGGACATCTTCTCGCCCGGCCAGCCCGCCTCGAGCACGTCGTCGAGGCCGAGCGGATCGGCGGCGCCGCCGTGGTGCACCAGCGCGCGGAGGATGCCGCGGAGGGCGCGCCGCCGGGTCAGGTCGACGCCCTCGCCTTCGCCTTCGATCCGGAACCAGGTCGCGTCGTCGGTGACCTCCATCCGGACCCGGTCGACGTCGCGCACCGGCAGGGCCGCGCGGGCGACGCTCGCGAGCAGCTCCAGCACCCGCCGCTCCTCCAGGCTCTCGCCGCCGTGGGGGAGGTCGGGCACGTCGACCGGCGCGCCTCGGGCCGCCGCCGCCCGGGCCGCCGCGACCCGGGCGAAGCCGCGCAGGGCCGGGCTCAGCGCGTCCCCGCGCCCGAACGCCTCCTCGGCCGCCTCCGGGTGACCCATCATCGCGCGCGCCGCGCCCGCGTAGGCCCAGAGCCGCGCCGCCTCGGGGCTTCCGTCGAGCTGGGTCGCCGCCTTCTCGAGCGCGTCGCGGGCGGCGCCGAAGTCCTGCTCGAAGAACGCGACCTTGCCGCGGAGCGCGAGCGCCCGGGCGAGCGGCGCCTTCAGCGCGAGGAAGCGCGCCCGCTCCAGCGCCGCGTCGGCGTCCTCGTGCGCGCCGGCGAGGTCGTCGGCCCAGAGGCGCGCCTCGGCCCGCACCAGGTGCTCGAGCGCCCACTGCCGGAGGTAGCCGAGCTGCGCGTAGATCGCGATCGCCGCGGTCGCGTGCCGCTCCGCCGCCTCGAAGCGCTCGGCCCGCAGCATCGCGCTCGACAACGATCCGTGACAGAGCGCGATCAGCCCCGGGATGCCGGTTCGGGTGGCGAGGTCGAGCGCGCCCTCGAGCGTGCGGCGGGCGTCGTCGATCTCGCCGCGCTCCGCGTGGAGCCACCCGAGCCCGGTCTGGGCGTTGACCTCGTCGCTCGGCCGGCCGCTCCGCCGCGCCGCCTCGAGGGCCCGGCGGAGGTGCGCCTCGAAGCCCGCGAGGTCGCCGGCCCGGAACGCGATGGCGGCGAGGTTGCGGGCGCACCCGGCCTCGGTCTCCACGTCGCCCGAGCGCTCCGCCGCCTCGATGGCCCGCCCGAGCGCCGCCTCGGACGCGCTCAGCTCGTTGGCCCAGCGCGACACCCGCGCGCACGCCAGCTCGGCCCGGGCCAGGAGGCGATCGTCGCCCAGCGCCTCGCTCAGGGCGCGCACCCGATCGGTCAGCTCGCGCTGCCGGGAGAACGGGCCTCGCCGCTGGTAGGCCATGTGGAGCACCAGCCCGAGCCGGGCCGCCGCCCGGTCGTCGGCCCGCTCGAGCGCGGCCTCGAGGTTCGGCAGATCCACCACGAGGTGCGCGGTGCAGGTCGCCTCGTCGGGGCTCTCGATGCCCTCGTCCCAGCGCTCGGCCGCCTCGACGAACCAGGCGACGTGCCGCTGCTCCACCGGCGCCGGATCGCGGAGCTCCTCGCGGGCGCGCTCGCGCACCGCGCCGAAGAAGCGCACCCGGACCTCGTCGGGCAGCTCGGGCACGCTCTCGGTCCGCAGCAGCGACTGGTCGACCAGCGACTCGAGGATGGTCAGCGCGTCGGGCGCGCCGTCCGGCAGGACGAGCACCGCCTCCGCCGCCTCCACGTCGAAGCCGTCCCGGAACACCGTGCACTGCGCGAGCGCGTCCCGCTCCCAGGGCGAGAGCAGCTCGAAGGAGCGATCGAGCGCGCTCTCGAGGCCGTCGTCGGTCCGGCCGGCCTCCATCCGGGCGAGCAGCCGCGCGGGCGACAGCAGGCGGAGCCGCGGCGCGAGCAGCTCCACCGCGAGGGGCAGGGCGTCCACCCGATCGATCAGCGCCTCGACGCTCCCGCGCTGGGCCTCGCTCACGGTGAAGTCCGGCCGCACCCGGCGCGCGCGATCCACCAGCAGGCGCACCGCCTCGTCGCGGGAGAGCGGCGCGAGCGGCACGCCGCCGTGGGCCGCGTCGAGACCGGCGCGACGCGAGGTGAGGGCCACGGTCACGCCGCGCCGCCGCCACGCGTCGACCGCCGGGCCCAGCGCGTCGATCACCGCGTCGGCGTCGTCGAGCCAGAGCACGATCGGAGCCCGCGAGGCGAGGACCTCGCCCACCCGCTCGACCACGTCGGCGTCGCCCGGGCCGAAGCGCAGGCTCAGCGCGCGGGCGATCCGGCGGAGCGCGTCCTCGAGATCTCGCGCCGCGCCCAGATCGGCGCGGGCCACCGTGCGTCTGGACTCCTCGACCCAGCGACCGACGAGCCGGCTCTTGCCCACCCCGGCGGGGCCGGTGACGACGACCACCTCTCCGGCGTCGTCGAGGGCCGCGAGCGCCGCCTCGCGACCGACGAACGAGGTGTGCTCGGCGCTCACGCCGGCCATTGTGACCTTTTGTAATTGGGCCGTCGAATCGCGGGGTTTCAGTCTCGTTCCCATGGAGGCGGGGATGAGAACTGCGGCTTGGACGGGGCTCCTGCTGGCGATCGCGAGCGCGGCCAGCGCCCAGACGGCGACCTTCACGCTGCGCCTGCGGGCGGAGCTCGAGGTGCGCGATCCGGAGCGGCCGGCCCAGGCGCTCGAGGCGCTGCCGCTGGTCGAGGAGCGGGTGCGCACGGTCATCGACGGTCAGCACGCGACGACCGAGCTGGTGCAGGTCTTCCGCAACCAGACCTCGGCCCGGCTCGAGGGGCGCTACCTGCTCCGGCCCTCGCTCGACGCGCGGGTGGAGGCCTTCGCCTACTACATCGGCGAGGAGCGCATCGAGGGGGAGGTCCTCGAGCGGCAGGCGGCGCGCCAGGTCTACGACGCGGTGACCACCGTGCGGCGAGACCCCGCGATCCTCGAGCAGACCGCGGACGGGGAGTTCACCTTCCGCGTGTTCCCGATCGAGCCCGGCGAGGACAAGCGGGTGGAGACCACCTTCGGGGAGTGGCTGCGGCGCCGGGGCGAGGACGTCACCTACCGCGCGCCGGTGGCCTCGCCGTCGGCCTCGATCGAGATCCTGCTCCGCGACCCGCGCGCCCGGGACCTGCGCTCGCCCACCCACGAGCTCGCGGTCGAGCGGATCGAGGGCGGCCTCCGCATCCGCGCCCGCGCGAGCCGGGGCCGACCGGAGCAGCTCGTGCTGCGCTACGCCATCGAGGAGGAGCCCTGGACGCCGAGCGTCTGGGTGCATCGGGACGAAGGTCACGGCGGCTACTTCGTGCTCTCGCTCGCCGCGCCCGAGGGCTACGAGGACCGGATCGCGCCCAAGGACGTGACCCTGGTGCTCGACCGCTCGGGCAGCATGTCGGGGGGAGCGATCGCTCGGGCTCGGGACGCCGCGTCCGACGTGATCCGTCGCCTCGGCGCGACCGACCGGCTGAACGTCATCGCCTTCGACGACGACGTCGATCCCCTCTTCCATCGCCCGCGCGCGGCCGACGCGGCGGTCCGGGCCGACGCGCTCGAGTTCGTGGCCCGGCTCAGCCCCGGGGGCGGCACCGACATCGGCTTCGCGCTCCGCCGCGCGATCGAGGCTCAGGCGGACGGGCCGGGGCGACCGCAGGTGGTCATCTTCCTCACCGACGGACAGTCCGACGCCGCGGCGGCGGTCGAGGTGGCCCAGCGCGACCGGCGGGACGTGCGCGTCTTCACCGTCGGCGTGGGCGACGGGGTCAACCGGGCCCTGCTCTCGCGCCTGGCCGCGGTGAAGCGCGGCACCTTCACGCACATCGCGCGGGCCGACGACATCGAGGCCCAGGTCGGCCACCTCTACGCGCAGATCGCGCACCCGCTCCTCGTCGACGTGGCGATCGAGGTCGAGGGCGGGCTCGCCAGCCGGGTGTATCCGCGCACGCTGCCGGATCTCTTCGTCGACGACGAGCTCGTGATCGCGGGGCGCTTCCGGGCCGAGCGGGGGCCGCTGCGCTTCGCCATCCGCGGCACGGTCGGCGGCCGCGAGGTGCAGATGCACACGACGGCGCAGCCGGAGGTGAGCGGCCGGCGGGCCTGGGTGGGGCGGCGCTGGGCGGTCTGGCGGGTCGACCACCTGCTCGAGGAGATCCAGCTCGAGGGCGAGCGGCCCGAGCTGCGCGAGGAGGTGGTCTCGCTCGCGCTCGCCTACGACTTCGTGACCCCCTACACCGCGTTCCTCGCCATCCCCGAGCGCGAGGTCACGGCGGCGGCGCGCGGCACCCTCGACGCGGCGCGCGCCCAGCGAGAGGCGGCGGCGGCCCGGCACGCCGACGCGGTGGCCCTCCGGACCGGCGGAGACGGCGAGGCCGGGATGGCGGCCGCCGAGCCCGAGATGGACGCGCCGGCCCTCGCGCGCGCGGCCCCCGGCGCGGCCGGCTGCGCCTCCTGCGCGGTGGGCCAGAGGCGCCCGCTCCCGGCCGGCGCGGCGGTCCTCGCCCTGGCCCTCGGCCTCCTCTTCGTGCGGCGTCGCTGAGGTAGGCTCGCCCCGTGCGCTGGCTCCACGCGCTCCTGCTCTCGCTCGCCTGTCTGGCGCCGATCACGGCGTCGGCGCAGGCGGGCGACGTCGATCCAGAGGCGCAGGCCGCCGACGGGAGCGACTACGAGCCGGACCAGCGCGGGGCCGACGAGGCGCCTGATCCCCAGTACGAGCCGGACCAGCGCGGCGTCGAGGAGGGCGGCGACTACGAGCCCGACCAGCGCGGCGACCACGACCCCGAGGACGAGCCGGAGTCCGAGCCCCGGGTGGAGCTGACCGGCGCCGCGATGGACGCCGAGGCGGCGTACGCGCCGGGCGGCGCCCTCTTCGGGTTCCACGCCAGCCTCTGGCTCGGCGGCGGCTACACCGGCCTCGACGCGCTCGGCGCCGAGGACCTCGTGCGCGAGACCCAGCGCGGCGGCGGCGGCTTCTCGTTCGGCGTGGTGGTCGGCCCCCGCCTCGGCCCGGTCGACCTCGGCCTGCGCCACACGATCACCGTCGACGGCGGCTTCACGATGGGCACCCTGGGCCTCGACACCCGCCTCGCGCTCCCGGCCCTCGGCCCGGTGATCCCGACGGTGCGGCTCGGGGTCGGCTACGCCTTCTTCCTCGGCCTCTCCGACCCGCTGCCGGCGCAGGCCGAGGCCCGCCTCGACGGGATCTACGCCGAGCTCGGCCTCGGCGCGGCGCTCCGGGTCGGCGGCCCGTTCCTGGTCGGCGCCGAGGTCTCGGCCGGCTGGACCCACCTCTTCCGCCAGCCGGTCCCGGGCTGCGCCACCGAGTGCGCGGACGAGCGGCTCGATCTGCGCCGCGCCGGCGAAGGCGACGGCCTGACCCTGCGCCTCCATCTCTGGGGCGGCGTGAGCTTCTGAGTTTTTGGAGGGTTTGGTGCAAACCCTCCCCCCATTGGGCAAAGCGCCAATGGGGCCCCCCTCCCGACTCCGCCGGGGCCTCG